>Ga0210009_1000076_pt1 | contig 116663 bp, 89 predicted proteins | sample CryGeyCG2114_065_FD_185457 | JGI IMG/M metagenome (GOLD analysis project Ga0210009, IMG submission 185457) | Groundwater microbial communities from aquifer - Crystal Geyser CG12_big_fil_rev_8/21/14_0.65 (SPAdes) (version 2) | ecosystem: Environmental > Aquatic > Deep subsurface > Groundwater ...
CGTCCGGATGGGTATGTATGCTGTTGAGCACAATGGGCAACAGGTCGTGCTCCGGAAGGAGTGGTCGGGTTCGCCGGGGACTGGGCACGGCAGTGAACATTGCCGGACCAATACGCGTCAGGTACGGTTGCCCGCAGGACGTTGGCGGATGTCGCTGGAAGCGGTGTCGACGAGCACATACACCGTGTCCCGTCACGAGGCCGTCGTATCTACCATGAGTAGTATAGTACCGGCCCGACTGATTGTGGAGAGGGATCCGGAAAGCGCGCCGCCCGATGGATTCTTTGAGCGGGGAGATCTCTGGATAGAGCCGCTGGTGCCAGCGGCCGTGCCGTCCAACGAACCGGTGTCCGTGTACGCGGAAGTGAACGGGATTCCGGAGGATGTTGAATCTGTTTCCATTGAAGCCGTACTGGGTCCGCGGAGCGGGGACGAGGGTCGGCGGTGGTTCGGAAGGGGGCGCAAGGAGGCGGTATCGGTTCGGTTTGAGCAGGATGTTACAGGGTCCTGGGCGGCTGTGCGTCTTGTGCTCGACGTTTCGAACGTGGATCCGGGAGCCTATGACCTGGTGGTGCGTGTGACGGGCGGCCATGGAAACTTTTTCACGACCGAGAACAGGGCGATGCTGGTCGTTCTTGAAGACGCAGATGGATAAAAGGCTGATTTGCTTCGCATTGGTCGTGCTGCTTTCGTCGGCACGATTTTATTTCGATACGGTTGCCCAGGTGGCGATTGTGCGCGGAACGGTGACCGATGCGACATCGGGAGAAACTCTGCCCGGCGTGAACGTGGTGCTGCTCAGTGACGACGGGGATCTTGTCAAAGGGGCGGTAACCGACGAGTCGGGCGTCTATGCGCTCTCGCGTATTTCCCGAGGCGTGTTTACGCTGCGAGCCACATTCGTGGGATTTGATGCCTGGGAGCAGAGGGTGATGATAGCGATGGATGAGCGCACAATCATCAATATCGCGCTCGAGCCTGTGCAGTCGGAACTGGGCGAGGTCGTGGTAGAGGGCGACAGGCGCGATGGTATCGTGAAGGTGACGGCCGGCCAGACAACCGTGCTGCCAACGGACATCGACCTCGTGCCCTCGCCGGACGTGTCGGGTGATCTGGTCAATTATCTGACCGCGATGCCGGGAATTGTATCGGTGGGTGACAGGGGAGGTCAACTGTTTGTCCGCGGGGGGGAACCCTGGCAGAATCTGGTCCTGCTGGACGGTATGTGGGTATACCAGCCATTTCACGTTCTCGGCTTCTTTTCCGCTTTTCCAAGTGATATCATTTCATCGGTTGATGTCTATGCAGGCGGTTTTCCGAGTCAGTTCGGTGGTCGACTCTCCTCGGTCATGGACGTGCGCAGCCGCAACGGCAACAAGCGGTCATATGAGGGCTCGGCGGCAATTGCGCCGTTCATCACAGGCTTCACACTGGAAGGGCCCCTCGATACAAATGGCAAGGTCTCCTTTCTGACATCGTACCGGGAATCGGTCATTGAACGGGGTGCATCACACCTGGTGTCCGATGATCTGCCGTACTCGTTCGGGGACTTCTACGGGAAAATCCATGCGCTTCCATCCGGAAACTCACAGTTGTCCATCAGTCTGCTTACGACGCACGATGAGGGAGCTGTCTTCGAGGGAACGGCGGTGGAACCCGCGGAGCAGGTGGAGTGGAAAAATACGGCAGCAGGCATCCGTTATACGGTGCTTCCGAATGTGTTGCCGGCCATGGCCCAGTTCAGTATCAATGTGTCCAGGTTGGAGTCCGATCAGAGTGTGGGCACGGCCAATTCGAGAAGCACGGAGATCGAGTCGGTCAACAGCAACGCGGATATTACGTACTTCAACGGCGATACGACCGTGAGATGGGGCATCTTTGCACGGTCACTGCGCGCAGAATCGCGTCTTGGCGGCTTGTTCCAGAACGTAGAGCTTCGGGAAGAATTCCTGACCGAGGTGGGAGCTTATGTGGAGCCGGAGTGGGAGGTTCGCGGGGGTTGGGATGTGAGGGTAGGACTCCGGGCCCACAGTTTCCCCAGTAAGAGTGTGAGTTTCCTTGAGCCCCGATTGCGACTTGTTCGGACAGGGCTCGTGAATGAGATTTCTCTGGCGGCCGGAATCTATCACCAGGAAATCGTTGGCCTGCTTGACCGTCGGGATGCGGCCGGCGTGTTCACGGCGTGGGCTGCTGTGCCGGATGGGTTCAGCGTGCCGTCATCATCGCACCTTATCGTCGGCTGGCAGCGGACATTTTCGGAGTCGTTCGAGCTGGGCATAGAGCTGTATGGCAAGGAGCTGCGCAATCTCTTCATTCCGGAGTGGACGGCGTTTCCCCGGTTTACGACGAATCTCCAGGAAGCCGACGGGGAGGTTCTCGGTGGCGATTTCCGACTGAACTACCAGAAGGGCCGGTTCGGAGTTTTTGTGACTTACGGGCTGTCGCGAACACGTTACAATGCCAAACAGGAGTCACTTCCCGTGTGGTTCGGTACGGATGAACTGGAGTTTCGACCAGCCCATGACCGGCGACACCAGATCAATGTGGTGTCCAGGCTCGACACGCGTTATGCAAATTTTTCAACACGGTGGCAATTCGGATCCGGTCTTCCATTCAATCAGGCACAGGGTTTTGATGGATTCGTACTGCTCGACGGTAATGTGGATGTGACGACGGAACCCGGCAGCCGACGCGTAATTTTCGACAAGCCATTCGGCGGAGAGCTGCCAACCTACCACCGCCTGGACATTTCGGCTGAAAAATCAATGCGTGTGTCCGGTCACGGACGGCTCACGCTCCAGGCAGGTGTAATCAATATTTATGATCGTTCCAACCTGTTCTTCCTGGATGTATTCACACAGAACAGGGTGGACCAGATTCCCATCATTCCGAATTTCGGCCTCAAATTGGAGTTTCACTGATACCATGCAAGCCCATACACTGATATTGTCGACACTGGTTGCCATCCTGGTATCTCTGTTTCTGGTTGGATGCGAAGAAAATGTCAGCCCCGTCGTGCCGACGGAGCGTGTCTTTACGATGTGGGGCTTTCTGGATCCCACGGTGACCGGGCAGAAAGCGCGTGTATTCCGGATTGAACCTGTACTGGAACCCACCCGTCCCGAACCACTCGGTGCCACGATGGCTGTAACCGATGTGGCGTCGGGTCAGATGACTGTATGGCGTGACTCGCTGATTCTGTTTCCGGATGGATTTTACGGGCATGTGTACCAGGCCAGTCAGGAGATCGGTTTCGATCGGGAATACCTCGTTGAACTGGAAACGCCCGAAGGTCTCGCTTCTTCGGTGCTCGTACGCACGCCCCCCGAAACCTCGCCGGAGTTGTCGGAAATCCAGAACGTACGTTTCAACGTGAAATTCCGCGTACGCTGGAACAGGGCACCGCAGCTTCTGGATTTGAAAGTGCGCTACCATGTGGGTTTTCGCAGTCGAGGGTCGAGCGGGGCCTTCACGTCCGGTGTGGTTACACTACAGACGGGTGCGGTTGAAACCGCTTCTGACGGCACTCCCGTCACGCTGATTGAGCCCACTGCCGACCTGGGTACCATCCTGCAGATGCTGAACCTGCAGGCCGGACGCGATGAAATGACACTGGACTCCATTACGGTTGCACCGTTCGTGGCGTCGGATGAATGGCGCTCACCGACTGGCTCGTTCGATGCGGAAGTACTCGTGCAGCCGGGGACATTGTCCAATGTCGAAAACGGATTCGGCTTTTTCGGGGCCGGATTCGAGGATGCGTTTGTCGTTCACCTGCCTGATGATGCCGTAGAGAACGCAGGTTTTACGATTCGCTGATTTGTTCTGAACCCGATTGTGTGTCGTGGAGTACCATGACATGGATAAATTGGTATCAACAGTATGACCATGTACAAGCGTTCGTCCCTGTTGGCAGCCTGTCTACTGCTGGGTGTACTTACCCTGGCCCAGGCCTCATTGGCTCCAGCGCAGTCTGCATCGGATCCGATGACCGATGGCATACTTGCCTTTCGCAGCGGCGAGTATGCACAGGCTGTGTCCTTCTTTGAATCGGCCCTTGCGGCCAACCCGGACAACGCCGAAGCACACTTTCTGCTCGCCCGCATTTTCTGGGAGACGCCCCTGAGGGACGTTAAACGGGCCGGAAACGAACTTGAAAAGGCCATCGCCATTGAACCGGACAATGTGCAATATCTTGTCGCTTCCCTGCAACAGAACAAGGCCGATGCATCGAACTTCATCACGGAAAAAATCCGGGAGAGCAAGCGCCGCCGACTGGCACAGACCATTCTTGAACTGGATCCGGACAACTCGTTTGCACACGAGGAAATGGGCAGCAGTTACATCCGTGATTTCTGGCGGTACCGCAACGCACTCATGTATCCGGCGCTTACATTCAACGAGTACAAATACCGGGGGTCAACGACCATAGATCCCATGGCTGGGTATCTGGTGGACGACATCAACGAATTCGACCGCTCACAGGGTAACCTGGAGTCCGAACCACTGGATACAGAGCTGATCGGCGCTGTTGAAGCGAACTACGACCCCAATTCGATTTTCATGGCCGACGAGTTTGATGTGGAGACGCTGAAGCGCCAGGGCATTCCTGTAATGGACCTCTCCAGTCGGGCCCAGAAGGCGTACGACAAGGCTATTTCGCACCTCGGGAAGGCTCTTGAGGCGGATCCGCGGCAGCGCTCGGTCTACGACCATCTCATGGAAATCTATGCGCTCAAGGGAGAGTACGAGGAAGCCATGAGCATGCTGTCGCAGATGTACGTGTTCTTCCCGGAGGACAGCGAACTCTGGACGTATCTGGGTTTCACGCACTACAATCTGGGTAACATGGATGCCGCCTCCAAGTCCTTCGAGACAGCTTTCAAGTATATGACACCGGAGGAACGCCAGGCCTATGACGGGCTGGACATCATTCTGCCCCGCGACGAGAAAAAAGCCTATGAAGCCGACAGGGCGGCCTATGCATCGCGCTTCTGGACAAGCAAGGATCCGCGGTACCTGACGCCGTACAACGAGCGCAAGATGGAGCATTACGTCCGTTTAACCTATGCTGACCTGCTCTATGGCGCACCGGATCTCGACCTGCGTGGTTGGAATACCGAACGGGGAGCCATTCTGGTCAGGTACGGACCGCCCCAGGGAGATGTCGTGATTATTCCAAGAAGTACGTCCGGCGTTCGCCAGGGCGTGGCCCCGGTGGGCGGGACGCAGTCCGACCCGACAGGCAGTGTCGGGTTGGCGCTTGAAGTCGGCCGCCGTGGGTCGGAGATGGACCTGGCAGAAGAAGCCAACACCTTCAACATCTGGGACTACGGAGAATTCAAGTTTGTGTTTGAGGACCCATTCCGCAACGGAGAGTACCGGCTTTACAGTCCTTCGGCATCAGAAATAGCGGACGGTTCGCTGCCGTGGGCCAACGATTACACAATCAAGGCGAAGGAGACCTTCCTCGAGACGCCGGAACGATACGAGTACGAGGCTCCGGGGCGCCAGGTGGAATTGCCGTACATGGTGTCATCATTCCGGGGACAGAATGGGCAGACCGATCTGATTGTCAATTATGGCATACCGATCACGGAGAATCTGAACGAAGGACAGGATGTGATCAATATCACGGCCAACACCGGAACGTTCGTCGTGGCAGGCAACCGGGACATGCTGGTAGAGCGTCGTAACGTGATATACGGTCTCCGGACGGAGCAGATCGTGCCCTTCATCGATACGCAGTTATGGATCAACACGGTTGAGGCCGAAGTCCCGCCGGGTAAGCATGAGGTTTCGGTCGAGTTTGAAACAGCGGGCGGGGGTACTGTCGCGGTGCAGCGTCGCGAAGTCGACATCCACGATTTCTCGGGCGATCGTCTGGCCATGTCAGACATCCTGTTGGCCTACCGTATTGAAGATACCATCGATGGAAAACCGGTCATTCCGTCCGACGTGGTGAGGCGCAACCTGTCGATCCAACCGGCTCCCTGGTCTGTATTCGGCGTCGATCAACCCATTTATCTGTACTTTGAAGTGTACAATCTGGAGCTTGACGAGGGGGGAAGTGCCCGGTACGACATCGAGGCGAAGCTTACCCCCAAGCGGGATGGTAATGCGGTCGGTCGTGCCGTGGGAAGACTTCTTGGCCGCGATACGGAAGGCGTATCCGTTCGACTCCCCATCACCGTACAGGATGAGTCCGATGGCCAATTCCTGATTCTCTCGGCCGAGAACCAGGAGCCTGGTCTCTATCTGTTGTCCGTAAGGATCCGCGATACGGTCTCCGGAAACACGGTGGATATGGAGCAGGACCTCTTCCTGGACGAACCCCTGTCTTCGGCTCAGAACTGAGATTGCGCCTGCCTGTCCATTTCTGACACGCGGATGCACAGGTCCTTTCTGTACGCCTCGACGGCATCGAGCAGATCGTTTCGGCCGGCTCCCAGTATCTGTACGGCCAACAGCCCGGCGTTCCTGGCACCCCCGATAGCCACGGTGGCGACCGGCACGCCAGCCGGCATCTGCACAATGGAAAGCAGCGAGTCCATGCCTTTCAGATGGCGGCTCGGTACCGGCACACCGATCACCGGCAGCGGCGTCGATGCAGCCATCATGCCTGGCAGGTGTGCGGCTCCACCCGCACCGGCAATGATGACCTGGATTCCACGTGCGCGGGCTGTTTTGGCATACTCCGTCATGACATCCGGCGTACGGTGTGCCGAAAGTACGCGAATTTCGAAAGGAACATCAAATTCCTGCAGGACATGGGCTGCTTCCTCCATGACGGGCAGGTCCGAACTGCTCCCCATGGCAATGCCGACGACGGGCTGTGTATCAGACATGGTTTCTTTTCGGTTCATAGATGAATATAGCCTGCAGCCTCTTCGGCGCGTGCCAGTGCCTCTTCGGTAGTCGCAGCCGTGACGGTGACATGCCCCATTTTACGTCTCGGCCTTACTTCCTGCTTCCCGTAGATATGGATGGATGCACCGCATACCGCCATGGCTTCGCGCATGCCCTTCGTCTCGGCTTTGCCGGTTCGGGTACCCAGGATGTTCACCATCGCGGCGGCCGGTACGCGCAGGGACGCATCGCCAAGCGGCCAGCCCGCTACCGAGCGGACATGGTTTTCAAACTGGGAGGTGTGGCATGCCTCAATGGTGTAGTGTCCCGTATTGTGGGGCCTTGGGGCGAGTTCGTTGATCAGAATGGAACCGTCTTCGTGCTCAAAAAGCTCAACGCCCAGCAGCCCAACCGCACCAACCGTATCTGCCGCACGTCGTGCAAGCTCCTCAACCCGAGTCGTGACAGTTGCGGGAAGCGGTGCTGGAGCCAGTACCGCGTGACAGCGATGGTCGCGCTGGATGGTGTGAACGACCGGGTAGGTTACGTGCACACCGGACGGTGAACGGACCACAATGATGGCCAACTCACGCCGGAAAGGGACGAATGCCTCGACGAGCAGGCCGTCTTCGGCGGCCAGCCTGTCCCAGGCAGGTTTCATGTCACCGGGCGTACGGATGGTGGCATTTCCGTATCCGTCGTAGGACCCCTCGAACTTCTTGAAGAGGACCGGAAATCCAAAGGCAGACACGGCACGCTTCGCATCTTCCAGCATGGAGCAGCATGCGTAATCAGACACGGGAATGCCGGCACGGTGCAATGCATTTTTCTGGCGCCCCTTGTGCCGAATGGTGTGCAAGGTTTGTCCGGTGGGATACATGGGTATGCGTTCGGCGGCAACTTCTTCGGCCCGTTCCGCCGGAGCCCATTCGCTTTCAACTGTTATGACATCACACCGCGAAACGAACCGGTCGAGAACGCTCCTGTCCGTCCAGTCGCCGACATGGGCCTGTCCAATACCCTCCACGGAAGGCGAAGAAACCGGGGAGAGTGTTCGCACGCCAAAGCCAATCCGCAGCGCGGCCATAGCCGACATGCGTCCAAGCTGGCCGCCTCCGAGAATGCCGATGGTAGGAAAACTGCTGCTCATGCGGGGATGTTACGTACTACGAGGTGGAACCACGCAGGAATTCTTCGAGAGCCTCCTGGTCGTCGATGTACACCGAACGCGCCTTGGACCCTTCGAACGGACCCACGATGCCAGCATCTTCAAGCTGATCGACAATGCGGGCAGCCCGTGCGTATCCTACGGACAACTTTCTCTGCAAGAGCGATACCGAGCCCTGTTGTGCACGGACAATGATCCGGGCGGCTTCGTCAAAGAGCTCATCCCGGTCCTGGGACGCTGTTGAACCCGCGCCTCCCATGACCTCGGCTTCAGTTTCAATGGAGGGAAGAATGTAGGGCCCTGGGCCTTCCTGATCGCCAATATGCCCGGTTACACGATCGATCTCGGCAAGCGACACGAACGGACCCTGGAGTCGCATGACACGGCTTCCGAGCATATAGAGCAGATCACCATTGCCGACGAGACCCTCGGCTCCGTTCTGGTCAAGAATGGTTCTTGAGTCGACCTTTGAGGCGACCTGATAGGCTACACGCGCCGGGAAATTGGCCTTTATGAGACCCGTGATGACGTCGACCGACGGTCGCTGTGTGGCCAGTATAAGATGAATTCCGACCGCACGGGCCATCTGCGCAAGCCGGGCAATAGGCGCCTCGATATCCTTTCCGGCTGTCATCATGAGGTCGGCAAGTTCGTCAACGACGACGACGATATAGGGAAGTAACCGGTGACCATCCTCCTCGGAGAGTCCACCCTTCTGGAATCGATCATTGTACTCCCGGATGGACCGGACTCCCGCCTCCTTGAGCAAATCATACCGGAGTTCCATCTCCTTCTCGCACGACTTGAGTGTTCCGAGCGCCTGATGGAAGTCGGTGATGATGGCGTCGTCCGCCTCGGGCGGCATGGCCACGTAGTGCGACGTGATCTGGGAGTAGACGGAGAGTTCGATCTTTTTGGGATCGATCATCACGAATTTGAGCAGCGACGGAGGTACCGAGTACAGCAGCCCGGCAATGAATGTGTTGACGCCCACCGATTTTCCCGATCCCGTGGCCCCTGCAATCAGCATGTGCGGCAATTTTGTAAGGTCCTGCAGGACGACTTCCCCTTCGATGGATTTACCCATGATGAGGGGAAGCTCCATCGTGGTTTCAGAGAATGTGCGTGTTTCCACCACGTCACGCACGAGTACCAATTCCCGATGTCGGTTCGGAATTTCGACGCCGATGGCCGACTTGCCCGGTATGGGGGCAATCATGCGGATTCCCCGGGCGGCAAGGGCCATGGCCAGATCATTCTCAAGCGCGGTGATCCGGCTGATCTTCACGCCAGGGGCGGGTGTCAGTTCATAGAGCGTGACGGTCGGCCCGACAATGGCATCGATGGAAATGATTTCGATGTTGTACGTGGCCAGCTTGTCGAGCAGAATCTGCTTGTTGTCTTCGAGCTCGTCGTAGTCGACGCGAGGACCTGTAGTCTCTGCCTCATTGAGAAGGTCTACCGGAGGCGTGATGAATGCATACTTGCCGGTACGGAATGCGTTCTGCTTTCCCCGTCGAGCTTTTTCCTCCACAATCTGTTCGTGGACATGGATTTCCACATCCCGCTCGCTGTCCTGTAACTCATTTTCCGGGGTAGTCAATACCTCCTTGCGTCGCTCGGCAGCGGCTTCTTCCGCCCGAATCTTCTCACGTTCACCCGCGCGTTCCCTCGATTCCCTTGCAGCGGCTTTGCGCTCCTCCTCCAACAACTGTCTTCTGCGTTCTGTCCGTGCCTCGCGCCGTGTTGACCGTTGTAGCCACCATGTCTCGGCCTTACCGTAAACACTTCGAAACACATTTTCCAGCCGGTCCATACTGCGCTGTATGTCCCGGTCCACAAGAAGCAGAACGGCCAGAACAATGATCAGGATCAGCAGCAGCAGCGATCCCGACTGGCCGAATACACTCTGCATCCACGTAGCCGATCCTGTACCCCAGAGCCCCGTCCAGGACTGGATGTCCATATCCATACGTGTCGAAATCCAGCCGAAGAGTGTAGACAGAACAAACGATGTCCCCAACACAAGCAGGGACGTGGTCTTGAGCGCTTCCACGTTTCGATGACGGAGCAGGGCATATCCCCATGCGACGAGAAGCCCGGGCCAGAGCAGAACCGCATATCCTATGAACGAGGGAATGAGGAGCCGACTCATCCATGCTCCCGTCAGACCCAGAGCATTGACCACGGATCGGTCGCCGGGACGAAGCAGCAGATCGAGCGAAAAGCGCTGGGCAACGGGGTTGTCGGCTGCATTGTATGTCACGAGTGCAAGCAGCGTGAGCAGGCCGATTCCGATAATGGCCACCCCCAGAACCTCCTGCTTCCGTTCACCGGAAACGAACGAGGGAGCCGAATCCTTCTTTCTGGCGGAGCGCTTTTTGATTGTCGATGCCATGCCGCAAAGGTACGGTATCAGCCCTCGGTTCGCTTCACATGGAACGGTGGTCGAGCCACCTTCACCTCCGTGGTTCTGCCGCGGGCGGAAACCTGGAGTGTCGCCCCCGGGGTCGTGTACGCCGGATTGTTTTCCACATAACCCATGCCAATCCCGGTGCCGAGCACAGGGGATTGTGATCCGGAGGTAACGGCGCCGATAAGGTCTCCCGACGGGGCCAGAATGTCGTTATCGGCACGCGGAATTCCGCGTTCCTGTGCTATGAACCCGACCAGCTTGCGCCGCGGGCCCGACTTTTTGACTTGCAACAGGGCATCCCGGCCCACGAAGGGGCCCGCCTCGAGTTTCGTGAGCCAGCCCAGGCCCGCTTCCAGTGGGTTGGTCTCTGTAGTCAGATCATTCCCGTAGAGACAGAACCCGGCCTCAAGGCGCAGCGTGTCCCGTGCGCCCAGGCCGGCCGGGAGAAGACCGAACTGCTGTCCAGCTTCCATGAGTCGTTCCCAGATGGACACCGCCTCGTCGCTGGGGCAGTACAACTCCACACCCGTTTCGCCCGTGTATCCGGTACGGGAAACGAGTAGATGCTTCGAACCAAGACAGTCACCAGGCCGCTCGAAGTGGTAAAACTTGAGTCCGGAAAAATCCATTCCCGATGCTTTCCGGAGTATATCGAATGACCGTGGACCCTGGAGCGCCAGGAGGGCCGTTTCATCCGATACGTCCTGCACCGTGACATCCGGCGGTGCATGCTGTTCAACCCAGGCCAGATCCACATCCCGACGCGAAGCATTGACGACAAGAACAAAGGTCTCGGATCCGAAACGATATACGAGCAGGTCATCGATGATCCCGCCGTCCTCCCGGCACATGGCCGTGTACAGGGCCTTGCCGTCGTAAAGCGACGACACATCGTTCGTGACGAGGCTGTTGACAAAGGTCCCGGACGTATTACCCGTGATCAGGAATTCGCCCATGTGACTGACGTCGAACAATCCGGCAGCCGTTCGGACAGCATTGTGCTCACTGATTATTCCTGAATACTGGAGTGGCATCCCGTACCCTGCGAACGGAACCATTTTGGCACCCAGTGCGAGGTGAGTGGCATGAAGAGGAGTCTTTTTCTGTGCGTCTGACACGGTATGATGATGGTTGATGATGGTTGTTTTCAAAATTGACTGTGGTACTGCGCCCGGCACTTACAGCCGGAAAGCATAGATCTGTTTCCCGGTCAGGGCGGTTATGGCGTTCGCAGCATCGCGCTCGGACTCCAGGCCCAGCCGGAAGGTGCCTCCCGTACCCTCACGGATACGCAGAAGTTCAAGGTCCTTGATGTTGATACCCGACTCGAAAAGCGTGCCAGTAACGGTTACCAGGGCTCCCGGTCGGTCATCAACAGAAACGAATACGTCGGAAAGGGGCGCCAGGAACCCTTTCCGGGCCTGTGGTACGCGGCTTCTTGTATTCCGGGCAGATTGAAAATAGTATTCAAGATCTTCGGTCTCGCCTCCGGCCAGGTGTTCTTCCATCTCCAGGAGCACCTTCTTGAATGTACGGAGCGCCCGGCGAGCCTCCTCCGCATTCAGGTCGAATATATCCTTCCACATGGCGAACGGTGAGCTGGCAATCCGGGTCATATCCCGAAAGCCTCCTGCTGCAAGCTCCAGGGCTGCATCGCGCTTGCCTTCGTATGTCCCGATCGTATGCATGAGTGCTACGGCCAGTAGCTGGGGCAGGTGACTCACATGGGCAGCGATGGAGTCGTGCACGTCAGCTCCGAGTTCCAGGATACGGGCTCCCGTAGCCTCGATCATGGTGCGCACGGCAGAGAACCGATCCTCCGTGATGGATCCGTCCATGGGCGTGACGACCCACGTGGCGTTCTCAAACAGCAGGGGATCGGCATACCGGGCTCCCGTGTGCTCTGATCCGGCCATGGGGTGAGAGCCAACGAAGTGCACACCGTGCGGGAGAAACCGTGTCGCCGCATCCATCATGGGACCCTTGACAGAGGCTACATCCACGAGCGTGGTGCCAGGATCGAGAAGGGGAGCCAGTTGCCCAACAAGCTTCACGCACGTACGCAGAGGCGTCGCGAGGACGACAATGTCGGCGCCGGAGACGGCTTCTTCCATGCTCGATGCGGCCGATGTGAGGGCGCCACGTTCGACCGCTTCCCGGAGTGCGCCGGGGCGGTCGAATCCGATCACATACGGCGCGTCTTTCCCTGACCGGAGGGCCAGTGCGAGGGAACTTCCTATGAGTCCCGTACCGATAATGGCAATGCGTGGGGGCATCGGCCTGCTGTCGAGGATTGGTTCGGTGGGTGGATTCTTCCGGTATGGCGGCAAGGTACACACGGCCCATGGAAATCACGTAAAGCTGGTGGCTCAATCCGGGATACGTTGTATCTTTTCATGAATCTCCACATCCGTACCGAGTACAATCCATGCCCCAGCCCCCGTTCTCCATCGATGATGCTTTCCACTTTGAATCCATGCTCGGTGAAGAGGAGCGTCTGATCATGGAAACCGCGCGGGAATACGCGCAGACACGACTTGAGCCACGTGCGCTCGAAGGCAACCAGGAAGGGGTGTTTCACGATGAGATTCCCTCGGAGCTGGGTGAACTCGGGCTGCTCGGATCCACAATTCCCGAAAGTTACGGGGGCGTCGGGGCCAGCTATACAGCCTATGGTCTGATTGCCCGGGAGTTGGAGCGCGTCGACTCCGGATACAGGTCGTTTGCCAGCGTCCAGTCGTCGCTTGTCATGCATCCGATCCATGTCTTCGGGACGGAGGATATGCGCAAAAACTACCTGCCCAGGCTGGCATCGGCCGAACTGATCGGGTGTTTCGGCCTGACAGAGCCGGATCACGGTTCGGATCCGGGATCGATGGTCACCAATGCGGTCCGCGGAGATGGCGGATGGATACTGAATGGTGCGAAAATGTGGATTACGAATTCGCCCGTGGCGGATGTGGCCCTCGTGTGGGCGAAGGCACATGAAGCACCGGGAAAAAAACCCGTGATTCGGGGTTTTCTTGTGGATGCGACGGCCGAGGGATATTCGGCCCCGGTGACCCACAACAAAATGTCACTGAGAGCGTCGCATACCGGGGAAATCGTGCTGGAGGATGTTTTCGTGCCCGATGACATGATGTTTCCGGATGTCACGGGGCTGAAAGGTCCTTTTTCGTGTCTCAACAACGCCCGATACGGGATTGTATGGGGCGTAGTGGGCGCTGCCGAAAACTGTTACCAACGCGCCCGGCAGTATGTCATGGAGCGCAAGCAGTTCGGGTATCCACTCGGTGCCAATCAGCTGGTGCAGACAAAATTGGCCAACATGCTGACCGAAATTACGCAGATGCAGCTTCTTGCATGGCGCCTCGGGCAGCTCAAGGATGACGGCCGGGCGGCGCCAGCCATGATTTCGCTGGCCAAGCGGAACAACTGTGGCAAAGCGCTCGAAATTGCCCGTACTGCACGGGATATGCTGGGTGGAAATGGTATTACGGGTGAATACCGGGTCATTCACCACATGGTGAACCTGGAAAGCGTCAATACCTACGAGGGAACGTATGACATCCATGGCCTGATCCTGGGGCGCGAAATCACCGGAATCCAGAGTTTCACTCCGAAGGGGAACGACTGATGGGGTCGATGCCTTCTGAGATGCTGTCTGCCCGGGAACGCATTCCTGTTTCTGTCCATGAGGAGCCACATGACGTATCGCGGGCTGTAGCCCGGGAAATAGCCGATCTCATCCGGCAGCGGGAAGGGGATGGACTGCAGTGTGTCCTGGGACTTGCTACAGGCTCCACTCCGACCGGTGTATATGCAGAGTTGGTGCGTATGCACCAGCAGGAAGGACTCTCGTTCAGGAATGTCGTCACGTTCAACCTGGACGAGTACTATCCCATGGACGCCGATGCGGAGCAGAGCTATCGCCGGTTCATGGACGACCATCTGTTCGATCACGTTGATATTCCGGCCGGGCAGATACACATGCCCGATGGTACGCTTCCGCTGGAAGAGGTTTCGGCCCACTGTGCGGCATATGAGAAGGCCATCCAAGAGGCCGGAGGACTTGATCTTCAGCTCCTCGGGATTGGCCGGACGGGGCATATCGGTTTCAATGAACCGGGGTCCGGGCGGCACAGTGTGACGCGACTGATCACACTGGACAATGTGACACGTACGGACGCTGCAGGCGACTTCTTCGGAAAGCACAATGTCCCAAGGAGAGCCATAACCATGGGTGTGGCCACCATCCTGGGTGCACGTCGTGTGGTGCTGATGGCGTTGGGTGAGGGCAAGGCCCCCATTGTGGTGCAGGCCGTGGAAGGAGATGTCAATGACGTGATTGCAGCGTCCTTCCTGCAGGAGCATGACAATGCAGAGGTGATCCTGGATCGCGCGGCGGCCGATAGACTTACCCGGTACACAAGCCCGTGGGTGCTTGGCTCCGTCGCGTGGGATGAGAGGGTTATCAGGAAGGCGGTCATATGGTTGGCTCAACGCGTGGACAAGCCCATTCTCAAGCTGACCGATGAGGACTACAATGAAAATCATCTCCAGGATCTACTGGCTGAATACGGTTCAGCGTATGAGATCAACCTGCGTGTTTTCCACGATCTGAACGGGACCATTACCGGCTGGCCGGGTGGAAAACCCGCGCATTTGAAACTGCCGGGTGACCGGAAGTGGCCCAGGGATGAAATCCACCCGAAACGGATCCTTGTTTTCTCACCGCACCCTGACGATGACGTCATATCGATGGGCGGTTGTCTCATGCGCCTGGCCGAGCAGGGCCACGAAGTCCATGTAGCCTACCAGGTGTCGGGATCACTTGCGGTTTTTGACGAGGACGCCGAGCGCTTCCTGGAGTTCGCATCTTCGTACAATGAACTGTTCGGGATATCACCGGATGTATCGGGTGAGATTCAGGACCGCATTGCCGGGTTCATGGCCGAAAAGAGACCAGGCCAAGAGGACAGTGATGACCTGCAGTTGATCAAACGGGAAATCCGGCGCGGGGAGGCCCGGGCGGCCGGCCGGCACTGCGGGATTCCCGTGGATCGGCTGCATTTCCAGGATCTTCCCTTCTACGATACAGGGACAGTACGCAAAAAACCCCTTTCGGAAGAAGACATCTTGCTGACTGTGGAACTGCTCGACCGGATCAAGCCGCACATGATATTTGCCGCCGGAGACCTTTCCGATCCCCACGGTACACACCGGGTGTGTCTGACAGCCATATTTGAGGCATTTGGGCGTCTGGCGGACCATGATTGGTACCAGGAATGCGTTGTGTGGTTGTACAGGGGTGCCTGGCAGGAATGGGAGCCCGAGCGCATTGATATGTCGGTTCCCCTCAGCCCGGGTGAGTTGGAGCGCAAGCGGATGGCTATTTTCAAGCACGAATCCCAGAAGGACAAGGCCATGTTCCCCGGATCCGACGCACGTGAGTTCTGGGAACGGGCGGAAGACAGGAATAGGGCAACGGCACGACTGTTTGACAAGTTGGGACTTGCCGAGTATGAAGCCGTAGAGGCATTCGTACGGTGGCGCGGAACGACGACTTCGCTGTAGCAGCAACCTTTGGAAGACGGTATTCGTACCTTTTGAAAAAGCCGACCCAAAAGCATGATTGTTCCCATTGCCATTATTGGAATTGTTTTCGGATCTGCGCTTATGCTTACGAAAATGATCATGGACTACAAGCGCGACATGTCCAGCAGCGCACTGCCTGCGGAAAAATCCCTGAGCACGAGTGAGCTTCGGGACATGATCAAGGATGCCGTTGACTCGGCTACGGCGCAGCTGACAGAGCGCATCGAACACCTCGAAGAGAATGCCACAGGGAGTCCGCGTGCGCTTACATCGGGTAGCGAGGAGCACGAGGCCGTGGAATTGCCGCAGGGCGACGCATCCCGCGAAACGACTGCCCGGCGAAAGGCGCGGTGAGAGGGCTCGTTATCCGCTCAACGGGCAGCAGGTATGAGGTGCAAACGGAACAGGGCGTCATGTCCTGCACGTTACCGGGCCGATTCAGGCAGCAGGTGGCGGTGGCCACCAACCCGGTGGTAATAGGGGATATTGTCCATATTGAGCCGGGAGATGAGGAAGGGACGGGGCGGGTCATGGAGATCACGCCCCGGAGGAACAAGTTGTCCCGACGTGCTGCCGGGCGGCGGGTTGGCGTGGAGCACGTCATCATGGCCAATATCGACGTGGCGTGGATTGTGCAGAGCGTACAGAAGCCCAAGTTCAATGGTGGATTGGTAGACAGATTCCTTGTCATGGCATCGGTCTATGACATTCCGGCGGGAATAGTCATCAACAAGGCCGACCTGATGGATGAGGACTCGGCAGACGCCATGGATTTCTGGGCCGGTTTGTACAGGCATCTCGGTTATCCGGTTGTATTCACACGGGCCATGCTGCCAGATGGCGCCTCGGACCTTCGGAACGCGCTTTCCCAGGGGATGCATGTGCTGGTTGGTGCATCGGGCGTTGGCAAGTCATCCCTGGTGAACGCGCTGATCCCAGGTGCCGAGCAGCGCACCTCGCACGTATCGGAGCGTACGCGCAAGGGGCGTCATACGACGACGTTCGCGGAACTGATTCGGATCCCGGGGGGAGGATGGCTTGCCGATACGCCCGGGCTTCGCGAGTTCGGGCTCGTCGGCCTGGAACCAGCGGAACTGGGACACCATTTTCCCGAGATTGCAGCTGTTCTTCCCGGTTGTCGCTTTCCGAACTGCACGCATGACCATGAGCCGGGATGCCGCGTGAAAGAGAGCGTACAGGAAATACTCGTCGGTTCGGACGTGGCTGAAGCGCGTATCAGCGCAGAGCGATATGAGAGCTACCTGAGTATGTTGGCGGCCATAAGACTGGGCGACGCCGATACCGGACGGTAGGGTCGCAATCCGACGCAGTGTGGGTGCGCCCTATTTTTTCGGTTTGGTTTTCTTTTTCGCGGCCACCTTTTTTGCTGCCGGCTTTTTTGCTGCCGGCTTTTTGGTGGTCGACTTTTTGACGGCTTTCTTCTTCGAAGATTTCCTGGTTTTGGCCTTGCTGTCGACGAGCGCAACCGCTTCCTCAAGGCTGATGGATTCTACCGGGCGGTCCTTCGGAAGGGATGCATTGGTTCTTCCGTGCTTTACATACGGACCGTAGCGTCCCTCGAAGATGTCCAGCGGATCGCCCGTTTCGGGATGGACACCGAGGCTTCGGAGAGGTTTGTTCTTGGCCTCTTTCCGGGCAATCAACTCCAGGGCACGATCGAAGTCAACCGTCAGGACATCGTCATCCTTGGTCAGTGACGCAAACGTTCGGTTGTGCTGGACATACGGCCCATAGCGTCCAATATGTGCTTTTATGGTTGCACCTGTTTCCGGGTGCTGGCCGAGTTCCCGGGGCAACTCCAGAAGACGCTGAGCCGCACCGAGGTCGATCGCTGACGGATCCATGTTCCTTGGAACGGAAATGCGCTTGGGTTTGCCCTCCTGTTCGTCATCGCCCAGCTGCACATAATGGCCGTAGGGACCTTTTTTGACAAAAACCGGCATGTCCAGTTCGCTGTGTATGCCGAGCACTTCGTCACCCTTCTGCTTTTCATCTATGAAGTGCTGCAGGCTATCACGTGTCAAATCTCCGGGTGCAACATCGGGAGGAATGGAAGCTACCACGCGTTCACCATCGACCTCCTGTTCGACATATGGCCCATACTTGCCGACGCGAACCACAAAGGGGCTCCACTTTTCGAATTGTATGCCCGAGACTTCGCGTGCATCGATACTGTCGAGTCCTTTTTCGACCATGGACTCAAGTCCGTTTTCACCGACATAGAGACTCGTCAGATACGGCACGGATTCCCGCTTTCCAGTGGCAATATCATCCAGGATCTGTTCCATCTCAGCCGTGAAACCCGTATCGACATACGGCCCGAACTGCTGCTCGAGCAGATTGGTGGTAGCAAATGCCGTGAATGTCGGGACGAGTTGACTTCCATTCCGCTGGACGTATCCACGACGGACAATCGTATCTATGATCGATGCATATGTGGATGGCCTGCCGATACCCTCTTCCTCCAGCAGCTTGATCAGGCTGGCTTCCGTGAAGCGCGCCGGGGGACGCGTTTCATGTCCCTTGGCTTCCAGCTTTTCGACCGGCAGATCAACTCCTTTTGTCAGCGGCGGGAGGGGGGACTCCCTGTTTTCAAGCGCAGCCTCTGGATCGTCCGATCCTTCCACATACGCCCTGAAAAATCCCGGAAACACAACTTCCCTGCCACTGGCACGGAAGCGGGCGGTACCGCGCGACGTATTGGCCTCGAGGTGCACCGTCGTCTGCCGAATGACCGCCTCCGCCATCTGCGACGCGAGTGTACGTTTCCAGATCAGATCATAGACATCATGTTCCTGCCCTGAGAGGCCCAACTCCTGGGCTGTCTTCATGGCCGTACCGGCCGGGCGGATGGCCTCGTGGGCCTCCTGGGCGTTTCGGACCTTGTTGGCAAATTGCCGGGGAGCATCGGAAAGGTATTCTTTCCCGTAGCGTACCTCGACAGATCGTCTGCTGGCCTTGACCGCTTCCGAGGAAAGGGCCGTGGAGTCAGTTCGCATGTACGTGATGAGGCCGTTCTCGTACAGCTTCTGGGCAACCCGCATGGTGTCGCGTGCGGAGAGGCGCAGTTTGCGACTGGCCTCCTGCTGCAGGGATGATGTAATGAATGGGGCGTACGGGTTGCGCTTGCTCGTCCGCTCGTCAATGTTGACTACGTTCAGCGCGGTTCCCTGCAGCTCTTCCTGAATGCGCCTGGCAACATCTTCCTTCAGAATGACCACGTCTTTACCGTCAACGAGGTTGTCCGAAAGACGACCGGTGTTGTCGTCAAAATTACGACCGGTCGCGAGTGGAATATCTGCCAGGTGGGTCAGCGTACTTTCAAAGGAGGATGTCCCCGCCCTCAGCGTAGCCAGAAGGTCCCAGTAGGAGGCCGGTACGAACAGGATGCGCTCTTTCTCACGTACCACGAGCAGTCGCACGGCGACGCTCTGCACACGTCCGGCGCTCAGCTTGGGGGCAATTTTCTTCCACAGGAGTGGCGAGATACTGTATCCCACCAGGCGGTCGAGTACACGCCGGGTTTCCTGGGCATCGACCAGGTTCCTGTCCATGTCCCGCGTCTCTTCGAGAGCACCCAGGATGGCCTCTTTTGTGATCTCGTGAAACACCATGCGCCGCACGGGAATCTTTGGATTGAGCACCTCGAGCAGATGCCACCCGATCGACTCTCCCTCGCGGTCTTCATCCGTCGCGATGAAGAGTTCGTCGGCCTGCTTCAGCGCGTCCTTGAGCATTTTGACGACTTTTTTCTTGTCCGACGGAACGACATATATCGGCTCGAACTCCGAGCCGACATTCACGCCCAGTCGTGCCCACGATTCCTTCTTGTACATCTCGGGAATTTCAGATGCCGATCCAGGCAGGTCGCGGATATGTCCCATGCTGGCCTCGACCCGATATGAGTCTGGGAGGAATTTTCGGATGGTGCGGGCCTTGGTAGGCGACTCCACGACAACGAGTCGATTCATTCGTACGTACGGTAAAGAGATATGTCATTCATGAATGGGCACTCACACGCTGCCGGAGGGGATCTCGTTCCGCATGACTCTGGAAGGGCTTCCGGTGATTAATGATTTCTTGGCCGTCTCCGGCTTCAGGGGAGCGATGCCACGGTATATATTGTATGGATTGCATTTTTCCCATTTGACCGTAAACGACATGAGCAGCGCACCCGACAAAATGGTATACCACTTCGGTGGTTCACGTACAGATGGCGACAGAAGCCTCAAGGCACTTCTTGGTGGCAAGGGAGCCAATCTCGCGGAAATGAGCTCTATCGGCCTGCCCGTGCCCCCCGGTTTTACGATCAGTACGGAGGCCTGTAAGTTCTACAGTGACAACCACCATCAGTGGCCCGACGGGCTTGATGCCCAGGTAGCGGCCGGTGTCAAGCACATCGAAGAAGCCATGGGTGCCGGTTTTGGTGATGCCAGCAGCCCTCTACTCGTTTCGGTTCGATCGGGTGCGGCTGTTTCCATGCCGGGAATGATGGATACGGTGCTCAACCTTGGCCTCAACGACGAGGCCGTGGATGGACTGGCGAAACACACAGGGAATCCACGGTTTGCCTACGATGCGTACAGGCGCTTCATCGATATGTTTGGTGACGTGGTCATGGGTGTCGGACACCAGCACTTCGAGGAAGCCATCGAAGAGCTCAAGGCAGAGCGCGGTGTTCAAAACGACGTGGATCTGTCAACGGACGATCTCATGCTGCTCGTTGATCGCTACAAGGCAATTTACCGGAAGCACACGGGATTCATGTTTCCGGATGACCCGCGGGAGCAACTGAAACTGTCCATCAATGCCGTGTTCGGGTCATGGGACAGTGACCGGGCCGTCAAGTATCGGTCCATCAACAAAATCCAGGGCCTGATCGGTACGGCGGTCAATGTGCAGGCCATGGTTTTCGGCAACATGGGGGATAATTCCGGAACGGGTGTTCTGTTCACCAGGAATCCGTCCACGGGCGAGAACAAGCTGTATGGCGAGTTTCTTGTCAACGCACAGGGTGAGGACGTGGTCGCCGGTATCAGGACGCCGGAAGACATTTCGCAGATGGCAGATGAGTTTCCAGCAGCATACAAGCAGTTGGTGCAGGTCACCCACAAGCTGGAGGCTCACTACAAGAACATGCAGGACATTGAGTTCACGGTCCAGGACGGCGACCTGTTCATTCTCCAGACCCGGAATGGGAAGCGTACCGGTGCGGCAGCGGTGAAGATCGCCGTGGACCTGGTGGAGGAGAAGGTTGTCTCACCAACGGATGCTGTCCGCGATCTCGTGGAACCTGGTCATCTTGACCAGCTCCTGCATCCGGGATTCAAGGACCCGAGTGCCTACCGCGATTCGGTCATCGCCAAAGGCTTGCCCGCATCGCCCGGGGCGGCCGTCGGCAGAGTGGTTTTCTCGGCGGAGGCGGCGGAAGCTGCGGCAGAAAAAGGTGAAGATGTCCTGCTTGTTCGAATTGAAACGAGTCCTGAAGATGTGGGTGGAATGAATGCCGCCAAGGGAATTCTGACGTCCCGTGGAGGCATGACATCCCACGCTGCCGTCGTCGCCCGTGGGTGGGGAAAGCCGTGTGTTGCTGGTTGTGGGGAGATCGTGATCAACTACAAAGCGCAAACATTCACCAACGGCCAGGTGACCGTGAAAGAGAGGGACTGGATCTCGATCAATGGGACGACAGGTGAAGTCGTTCTTGGAGCCCAGGACCTGGTGGAACCCGAGTTGACAGGCGACTTCGCCCGATTCATGAAATGGGTCGACGCCGAGCGCACCATGAAGGTCCGAACGAACGCAGATTCCCCGGCTGACGCTGCAAAAGCCATAGAGTTCGGTGCTGAAGGCATTGGCCTGTGTCGGACAGAACACATGTTCTTCGAGGGGGAGCGGATTGACCGCATGCGTGAGATGATACTTGCCGAAACGGAGGAGGAGCGTCGCAAGGCACTTTCAAAGCTCCTTCCCTACCAGAAAGAGGACTTCATCGGGATTTTCCGGGCCATGGCTGGCAAACCTGTAACAGTGCGCCTGCTCGACCCGCCACTGCATGAGTTCCTGCCGCACGGCGAAGAGGAAGCAAAGGAAATGGCGACCAAGATGGGCGTGTCCCTGGATGTCGTCAAGGCGAAAATTGCGTTTCTTTCGGAGTTCAACCCCATGCTGGGCCATCGTGGCTGCAGGCTGGGTGTCACCTACCCGGAAATTACCGAAATGCAGACGCGTGCCATTCTGGAAGCAGCTGTGGAGCTCGATCAGGAGGGTGTCAACGTGTTGCCGGAAATCATGGTACCCCTTATTGGTACAGTGGAGGAATTTGCCCACCAGAAAGCTGTTATCACGCGAACGGCCAATGATGTATTCGCGGAAAAGAAGCACACGGTAGCCTATCTGGTTGGCACGATGATTGAAATTCCACGGGCCGCCCTGACCGCGCATGAAATTGCAGTGGAGGCGGAGTTTTTCTCGTTCGGCACCAACGACCTGACTCAGATGACATTTGGTTACTCCCGCGATGATGCGGGCAAATTCCTTCCGACGTACGTGGACCGCAAAATCCTCCAGGAAGATCCTTTCCAGTCCCTGGATGTCTCTGGTGTCGGCCAACTTGTCGAGATGGGTACGAAGCGGGGTCGGGAGGGACGCCCCGGCCTCAAGGTGGGTATCTGTGGCGAACACGGTGGTGATCCGCGTTCCGTACATTTCTGCCATGCCGTAGGTATGGACTATGTCTCCTGTTCGCCGTTCCGGGTGCCGATTGCCCGGCTGGCTGCAGCCCAGGCTGCCCTTTCGTAAGATCAGGGCGTAATCACTCAACGCCCGGGTTCGGGGCCGCGCCGTGAAACTCCACGGCGCGGCCCCCGTCTACACTGAGTGAATCCTATACACCCCAGGGCACGAGCAACCATGAGTGAAAATACCCGAAGTGACGCGTTCGAAGAGGCCTGCAATGCATTTCGGCAGCTGTCGACAGAAGAGAAGGCAACATTTCTTGTTGAAACGGTAACGGGCGCCGTGGTGTCGGGCCTCGAAGAGGCCTCGGAGGCTGTTCTGGACGCGCTGCGCCGCGCGTGCGAGCCCTGCCGCGCGCAGGAACAGGAGCGGGATGCAGAGGATCCTCGAGACAAGGAATCCTGATGCCAGCCACAGACGACGGGCATGCGTCGCGCAATGCAGCGTCCCCACGCGAACCGCAGCGCGTTGTCCTGCCCGGTGAACTGAATCTACTGGGGAGGGCAGTCTATCTGGCAGGGTCCATCATCGGATTGGCAACCCGCACGGCAGGCGCCGCGTTGGACAGCGCCCAGACGATCTGGCATGCGTCCGAACGGGCCTTCCATGCCGGGCTGGACGAGGGCGTGGAAGATGCCCGCATTGTGGAGGAAGTGGACCGGGATCAGTCCTGATTCTTCTTCTCGTCTGGTACCTTGAAACAGGTTTGCGGATTCCTGACCGGACGTTTGAGGAGTGTATGTTCGAGGACGTCATCCATCCGGTGAACGTACTCCACCTTGAGTCCGCGCAATGAGGAGGGCTTGATCTCGTCTACATCTTTCCTGTTCTTATCAGGCAAAATGACCATCTTTATGCCTGCCCGTTTGGCCGCGAGGACCTTCTCCTTGATTCCACCCACCGGAAGCACCAGACCCCGGAGGGTTATTTCACCCGTCATGGCCACATTGTGTCTCACGCGCCTCTGTGTATAGATGGAAATGATGGCTGTCATCATGGCAACACCCGCGGACGGCCCGTCTTTTGGAATGGCCCCTGCAGGTACGTGGATATGCAGATCCCAGTGCTTGAACGCATCGGGAGGAATGGACCAATCCTCTGCATTGCTTTTGACGTAGGAGAGGGCTGCCTGCGCTGATTCTTTCATGACTTCTCCAAGCTGACCGGTGAGGATCATGCGACCCGTACCCCGGGACACCGATGCTTCAATGAACAGGATGTCCCCACCGACGGGTGTCCACGCCAGACCCGTGGAGACACCCGGAACTTCAGTTCGTTCGGCTGTGTCCGAGAAATGTTTACGTGCCTGGAGGTAAGTTTCAATATCGGCTTCGTCGACGGTTTCACCCTTGGATTCCTCCGTTGCGACCCGCTTTGCCACGCCCCTGGCCACGGAACCGATGGTCCGCTCCAGCTGGCGTACTCCTGACTCCCGGGTATACCCGTCAATGACCAGTTTCAGAGCCTTATCGGTAATCTTGAACTGGCCATTGGCCAAGCCGTTACGTTCCCGTTGCCGCGGTACCAGATACTGTTTGGCAATGGCGAGCTTTTCTTCCTGGGTGTATCCGGTGATTTCTATCATTTCCATCCTGTCACGTAGCGGTGCAGGAATCATTTCCAGATAGTTTGCCGTGGCAATGAAGAGCACGTTGGACAGGTCATAGTCCAACTCGAGATAATGGTCGTTGAAGGCGAAGTTCTGCTCGGGATCGAGTACTTCGAGCAGGGCAGACGAGGGGTCTCCCCGGAAATCATTGCCCAGCTTGTCGACTTCGTCCAGCATGAACACAGGATTGGCCGTGCCGGCCTTTTTCATCCCCTGGATGATGCGACCCGGAAGGGCGCCGACGTATGTCCGTCGGTGACCTCGAATTTCGGCTTCGTCGCGTACACCTCCCAGACTCATCCGGACGAACTCCCGTCCGAGCGCCCGGGCAATGCTTTTTCCCAGGCTGGTTTTGCCAACACCGGGAGGACCGTGAAAGCACAGGATGGGAGCCTTCATGTCTCCCTTCAGCTTCAATACCGCCAAGTGCTCCAGGATGCGCCTCTTTACCTGCTCCAGACCGTAATGATCTTCGTCCAGGACAGTCGTGGCACGCTTTATATCGAGCTTGTCCTTGGAGTAATGCTGCCAAGGGATGTCCAGAATCCAGTCAATGTAGTTTCGCGTTACCGCGTAATCGGGTGAAGCCGGATTGGACCGGGCCAGCCGCTCCAATTCCTTTTCAGCTGCGGCGCGGACATGTTCAGGTATCTCTTTTTCCTCAAGGCGTTGCCGCAGCTCCGACACCTCACCGGCGGTGCCCTCGCCTTCTCCGAGTTCGTCCTGGATGGCTTTCATCTGCTGGCGCAGCAGGTACTCGCGCTGCTGCTGGTCGACGTCTGTCTTGACTCGTGTCCTGATTTCCTCGGACAGCTGGAGGACCTGTAATTCCTGGTTGAGGTGGTCCATGACAAGCTCAGCCCGCTCAATGAGGGGTACGGTCTCAAGCAGCTCCTGCTTGTCTTCCACTTCAATCTGCAGATTCGATGCGATGAAATGGATCAGGAAGGTGGGCGAATCGATGTTCTGGATGGCGTAGGCAGCTTCGCTGGGCAGATTGGGAGACAGGTTCACAATCTGGATTGCCAATTCCTTGATGGAACGGATTCGTGCCTCCAGTTCCACGTTGCCATCCAGAGTGTCTTCCGGCACGGCGGATACCCGGGCCGTGAAGTACGGATCTTCCTGTATATACTCCGTCACACGGAATCTCCGTTTGCCCTGGATTACGATGGACTTGCTGCCATCCGGCATCTTGATGAGTTTCAGGATACTCGCAACGGTCCCGAAATTGAAGAGGTCGGAGGGAGCCGGGTTCTCCGTCTCTGTGCTTCGCTGGGCTACGACCCCGATGAGACGATCATCGCCGAACGCATCTTTGACCAGTTTCAGCGATGTGTCCCGACCCACGGTGATGGGAAGAACCACGCCTGGAAAGAGTACCGTATTTCGGAGCGTCAAGATGGGAAGCACATCCGGAATCTCGGATGTGCTCATCTCTTTTTCTTCATCTGCCGTCGGCAGTGGAATGCTCTGTTCGGGATCGTCGCCGACAACAAGTATGAGGTCCTGGGGCATGTACTCTCGCGGTTCTCTGAAGGATGTAGGTTGGGTCGGGGTGAGGGCAAAAACCACGCCAAACCCGGTAACCTGACACAATGGCGGATGCGGTTCAGACCAGGTCCACGATGGTGTCTATGAGTTCGTCAATTTTGAAAGGCTTGGTAAGTACGCGTCGGATGACGTGCTGGTCCACAGACAGGTCGGTATCGCCAGTGAGCAGGACGATAACAGTGTCGGGCCACCTGTTGTGAGCCTGTTCCGCAAAATCCCGGCCAGACATTTCCGGCATTCCCTGGTCGGTGAAGATCAGGTCCACGGAGTGCGTCTCCAGAATCCGAATTGCCTCATGCCCCGAGGAAGCCGTGTACACGTTATATCCACGAAGCTGTAACAGTTGCGACACGACGTTTCGGATCATGGCTTCATCGTCCACGATCAGAATGGACACGGCATCAGCGCCCGGTGCGGCCTGGGCCCGCGCGCGGCGACGTGGTTCAGGCTCTTCGTCATTTTTTCCCGATGTGGCTACAGGGAAGGAAAGCGTAAACGTGGATCCTGCTCCGGGGGCGGAAGCAACAGAAATGGAACCGTCATGCTCCCGGACAATGCCGGCCGCGATGGAGAGTCCCATCCCTGTTCCACGCTCTCCTTTCGTGGAATAAAGTGGTTCGAAGATGCGCGTACGCACATCTTCTGTCATGCCCGTGCCAGAGTCCTCGACGTCCACACGGATATGCTTCCCGCTGGACGCGCCCCGGATGGACAGCCGACCGCCATCCGGCATGGCATGGACCGCATTCAGGATCAGGTTTACGAACACGTCACGCAACTCGGACGCCGAACCACGTATGGATGGCAATTCGGGGACCAGCATATCGAAGGATATGGAGATACCCTGACGGCGGGGTTCGTTGTACCAGTAAGGCCGGGTAAACGTCATGCAATCCACAAGGAGGGCCCGCATGTCGACCGTGCCGAATGTACTTCGTGACTCCTGCCGGATGTACTTCTGGACCTTGTTGATCAGGTCTGCTCCGTCGGAAGCCGCACGTTCTATGGTATTCAGGTGCATGTCGGCTCGTTTCGCACCGTCCGGATCCTCCTGTCGCCACAACTCAAGGTGACCGAGAATACCACTGAGCAGATTGTTGAAGTCATGTGCCATTCCCATGGTCATGCGTCCCAGCGTTTCCATTCGGTGGCGTTCGGTATGGCTCTCTGTCCACGTCGTGGGTTCAACAAGGAGCTCCCCGGTTATGGAGACGGCGTGTCCCTGTCCGGACATTACTGGCACAAAATGAAGAAGGAGGGGTAGGGGTTGATCCCGGTCGGGCCGATCGACCAGGAACAGTGCGTGCGTAACCAACGTGCCACTGGCCGCCTCCTGGATATTCCGGGCGGCTGTTTCCCTATCGTCCGCCTGAAGGTGGATCCATGGGTCGTCACTGGCGCCGAGGATCTCCTTCCAGGCCCGGTTCCGGAAGTTGATCTGCCCGTGGTCATTGGCCGTAGCTACAAGAAGTTCCGGTTCTATCATGCCGTTGGCATCCAATCTGCATTCAAAAGTCTGTACCTTCCGGGTACCTGTAACAGCTCGAAAATACAATGTGGCACGACAGTATCCTTGAGACCATTGGAAACACGCCTCTGGTACGGCTGAACCGGGTCGTGGCGGGTAGTCCCTGCACGGTTCTGGCCAAGGTGGAATATTTCAATCCCGGATTATCGGTGAAAGACAGGATTGGTCTGTCCATGATCAAGGCAGCGGAAGAGGCAGGTGAGCTGAAGCCGGGGGGGACGATTGTGGAGGGCACCAGCGGCAATACGGGCACAGGGTTGGCACTGGTGGCGATAGCCAAGGGATACCGGTGTATTTTTACGACAACGGACAAGCAAAGTCAGGAGAAAGTTGACGTTCTCCGGGCCATGGGTGCCGAGGTTCTGGTCTGTCCAACGAATGTGGCACCCGACGACCCGCGCTCCTACTACAGTACGGCGCGCCGTCTTGCAGACGAAATTCCCGGAGCTGTGTATCTCAATCAGTACGACAATCCGGCCAATGCCAAGGCTCACTATGAATCGACGGGACCTGAGCTGTGGGAACAGACAGAGGGGAAAATTACACATTTCATTGCCACGGCAGGTACGGGTGGTACTATTTCGGGGACAGCCAGATATCTGAAGGAGAAAAACCCCGACATCAAGGTGATTGGTGTGGACACATACGGATCTGTATACCACAAATACTTTTTCACCCGCGAATTCGATGAGTCGGAAATCTACCCATATGTCACCGAAGGTGTTGGCGAGGACATTCTGGCAGGCAACATGGACTTCGATGCCATAGACGATTTTATGCGCGCCACGGACAAGGAAAACATGCTGATGACCCGTCGGCTGGCGCGGGAAGAAGGACTGTTTGTGGGTCAGTCATGTGGCCTGGCGGTAGCCGGGACACTCAAATGGATTGAGGCGAACCGCGCGTCCCTCTCTGAAAACGATCTGATTGTTGTGTTGCTGCCAGATTCCGGCTTTCGCTACCTGTCCAAGACGTACAACGACACCTGGATGCGTAACAACGGGTTTCTGGCGGAACGACCCGAACTCAGGGCATCCCAGATTGGTATGCGCGCGGCGCTGCAGTCCGTGGGACCCGGGGAAACACTGGGCACGGCGGCAGACATGATGGTTGAGGGCGGGGTATCCCAGATACCTGTACTCGAGGGCGATGAGGTGGTGGGAAGCCTGACGGATAATGACGTCCTGAGTCGACTTATTCGCGAGCCTGATGCCCGTGATCACCTGATCGGAGAGAACATGGGGCCCCCTCTGCCCGTAGTGGGCCCGGAAACCCCGTTGGAAGGACTGACGAGGCATCTGAGCACGCCCCCCGGCGCTGTATTGGTCCGGCACGACGCTTCCTGGCAGATCATCACAAGAAGTGACGTAATTGAGGCGCTTTCACAACAAACAACGTCAAACGCATGAGTAAAGGCAATCAGGAAGAAACAGCACCGTCGGGCAAGCAGATCAACATTGAATTGTCGGAGGACACGGCCGAGGGCATTTATTCCAATCTTGTGATGCTGGCACACTCCTCGGAAGAATTCATCCTGGACTTCATCCGTGTCATGCCGGGTGTACCCAAGGCCAGGGTAAAGAGCAGGATTATTGTGACACCCCAACATGCCAAGCGGCTCCTGCACGCACTGGCGGAGAATATCGACAGGTTCGAGCAGTCACACGGAGAAATCGACGAATCTCGAGCCCAGAGCCCCGCTGTCCACTTTGGCGTACCCGGTGGCGAGGCCTGATCCGGCAGCGGCCTTCCAGGGTCTGGTCGCCGTTCCTATTTTCGCGTTCTGAAAAGCACCGTCAGCCCAAACACCAGAAACAATGCGTGTGGAATGAGTGCGGTCATGAATGGTGACAGGGTTCCAGCATAGCCGAATGGCTCCGTCAATTTCATTGCCGACAGATAGGAGAAGGCGATAAACAGGGCCATGCCAACGCGAACCGCCTGTCCTCCACGTCGCCGTACCGATGCAATCGGTACGGCCATAAGGAGCAGTATCAGGTGTGCGAACGGGTAGAAAATGCGTGCATGGTAAGCGACAAGTGGTCGCTCGAGCCCATTCGCTCCGGTACGGCGCAGCGTGTCGATGTAATGAGCGGCATCGGTCAGCGTCATGGCATCGACGTCGCCCGTTGCCCGCGCCAGGTCACGGGGCGTAAGTGAGAGTACGGTGTCAATCCGGGCGCGACGGGTGCGGCTTTGCATACCCGACGCATCGAACGTGAAAACAACAGGGTCACTCAGTCTCCATGCCGAGAGGGAGTCGACCCACGTCATACGGGGAGCCTCTATGCGGCGAGAGAGGTGTGACCAGGAGGAATAGTCCTCAAGCGTGACATTCGTGGCCGTGCGGGAGCGGCGGTCGTAGAAGGACACGCTCATCATGCTCGACGGGCCGGTCTGGCGGTGTATGAACGAGCTTTCCACGCGGCTGGCAGCGTCGCGTGTGTATTCGAGTTCGAAGGCGAGTCGTGTGCGGTTTGATTCCGGTACGACCCAGCCGCCCAGGTAGAAAAGGGCGCCGGTGAGCACGGCGCCCAAGGCCAGGTAGGGCACCATGATCCGGTATATGGATACGCCGGAGGTCTGCAGGGATGAAATCTCCAGGTGTTGGGCCAGACGACCGGTCAGGAATATGGCGGACAGAAAGAGAGCCAGGGGAGACGTGAGACGGATGATCTCAGGTATATAACTTGGGTAATACACCAGGAAAACGTCCCGCATGCTGGCACCCCGATCCATGAAGTCGTCCACATATTCCACGTAATGCAGGACGATGAAAAACACAATGAGGCCTCCGACAAGTGTCAGATACCCCATGACAAGACGTTTGATGATGTGCAGGTCGTAGGTCAATGCGAAACGGAATGAAAGAAACGGCGAATAAGGCACCAGCCCGGGGACAGCTTGTGCACCATGACGTCACAGGATGTAGTTTCTTGTGCATCCAATAATTGCATCAAAGTACGAAATCCGGAATCCATGAAAGTTCACGAGTATCAGGCGAAGGAGATTCTTGCGAGGTACGGTGTGGCCGTGCAGCCCGGCCAGACAGCCACGACGGTGGAGGAGGCCGTTGCTGCCGCGGAGACCATGAAAAAAGAACGTGGAAGCACACTGTTTGTCGTCAAGGCTCAGATTCACGCCGGAGGCCGTGGCAAGGGTGGGGGCGTGAAGTTGGCACGCGGCGTGGACGAGGTGCGTGAAAAGGCGGAAGCCATTCTTGGCATGCAGTTGGTCACGCATCAGACGGGCCCGGAGGGCCAGAAGGTGCGTACGGTACTTATCGCTGACGCCGTCGATATCAAGAAGGAATTCTACCTCGGCGTGACGCTCGACCGCCAGCGCTGCATGCCGGTTATCATGGCATCCACCGAAGGCGGTGTCGAGATTGAAACCGTTGCCGAAGAGACGCCCGACAAGATCCTGAAGGAGTGGATTGATCCGGTGATAGGCCTGCAGCCCTTCCAGGCCCGCAAAATCGCATTTGGCTTGGGCTTCGAAGGCACCGCCTTCAAGCAGGCGGTCAAGTTTGTGACGCAGCTTTTCACGGCATACCAAGATGCAGACTGCACGCTGGCTGAGATCAATCCGCTTACGTTGACGGAGCAGGGAGACGTCATCGCTGTCGATGCCAAGATGGACATTGATGACAATGCACTCTTCCGTCACAAAGATCTTGCTGCGTTGCGTGACGAGAATGAGGAAGATCCGCTGGAAGTGGAAGCCGGCACCCACAACCTGAATTATATCAAATTGGATGGGAATGTGGGTTGCATGGTAAACGGGGCTGGATTGGCCATGGGAACGATGGATATCATCAAGTTGGCCGGGGGGGAGCCTGCCAACTTCCTTGACGTGGGAGGGAACGCGAATCCTGAAACCGTAGAAGCCGGCTTTCGCATCATACTGCGCGATCCGAATGTGAAAGCCATTCTCGTGAACATTTTCGGAGGTATTGTGCGCTGCGACCGCGTAGCCAGAGGGATTGTCCAGGCGGCACGGAATGTGGATATCCATGTCCCGCTCATTGTGCGACTCCAGGGTACGAACGCCAAGGAGGCCCGTGAAATCCTGGACGGCAGTGGATTGAAGGTCGAGACGGCCACGCTCTTCCAGGAGGCGTCGGACAAGGTCACGCAGGCACTTTCCTGATCAGGTGTCACTGCACGGCGAATCGGTAACGTTGCAGGGTGTCAGGAAGTCTTTCGATGACCTGACCGCGGTGGACAATGTGACGATCGAGGTGCCAGCAGGCTCGTTCTTCTCATTGCTCGGTCCGAGCGGTTGCGGTAAATCGACCACATTGCGCATGATTGCCGGCTTCGAGTCGCCGGATGAAGGGGACATCCTGATAGGAGGCCGAAGTGTGGTCAACCTTCCAGCCTCCAGACGGCCAACGGCCATGGTGTTCCAGAACTATGCGCTGTTTCCGCACATGACCGTTGGCCAAAACGTCGCCTACGGCCTGAACGTAAGGCGTGTAAAAAAAGACCAGGTTCGGAGGCGTGTCCGCGAGGTGCTTGAGCGGGTCGACATGTCCACCTATGAAAACACCCCGGTTCCGTCACTTTCCGGCGGACAGCAGCAGCGCGTGGCACTTGCCCGGGCGGTCGCCGTGGAGCCACAGGTCATTCTGTTTGATGAACCCCTTTCCAATCTGGATGTCGCGCTGCGCCAACAGACTCGCAAGGAGTTGAAAAACATCCAGAAGGACATTGGCCTTACGAGCCTGTATGTGACACACGATCAGGAGGAAGCCATGGCCATGTCTGATCAGGTGGCCGTCATGCGAGCCGGGAGGGTGGTTCAAATTGGCCGGCCTGAGACCTTGTACATGCACCCCGATACGGCGTTTGTGGCCTCTTTCCTGGGAGGAGCGAATATCATTGTGGATGCATCGCACTGCGTCTCACTCACAGGCGTCGATCCGGGAGATGGTCACGTCTTGTCGGTCCGGGCAGAGGACATCATACTCAAGGATGACGGCCATTTGGCACATGTCGTCGGCCGCCAGTTCCTGGGGCACATCACAGAACTTGACCTGGAGGTGGACGGGATATCCCTGCGGGCACGGGTGCCCGGTATGGCTCCCGATTCGACTGAAATCCGTATTGCCATGACCTCATTCAGGACGGTCCCGAACGACCTGTGACAGGTCTGTTCAGAGCAGGGAACGGAATCGGTCGTTTATATCCGATTTGGGTTGTCTGATGCGCAGGAGATCCCTGAGATGGCCGCTTTTGACATGCAAGTCAAAGCCCCACGACTGGAAGGAGCCGAACGGAATCCAGTTGAACGACATCTGCCAGCAGTCGAAATCGTGGGCCAACGCAATGTTGGTGGTAACGAGTTCACGCTGTTCCACGTCATAGCCCGTGCGACCCGCCACTTTCCAGTTGGGGGTCAGACTGAAGTCGAATGATGTGTTCAGAATGGCACGTCGTATGGTCGCAAGTCCGGGTTTTGTGATACCGTACGTAAAGTCAATGGACGTGGACCAGGGTATGGAAAAGTCGGTATCCGGAGAACGAAGGGACGTCTGCAGGATCTGCGCAGAGCCACTTGGATCGGCAAGGCCTCCAGGCAGGAAGCCCCCACGGGGTGACGTCATGGGGCGGTCTCCGGCACCTGTCCGACTTCGAAGCGATGTTCGGATGGTGACGTTCAGGGAGGTCATGCGGCCCAGCGGTGTGGCCAGTGAAAACGCACTCGCACGCGTGAGTCCGCCTGACGGGGACAGGTCATAGGGCGAAAACGTGCTGCGCGCGTCGACATCTATCTTTCCTGCAACCCGTGTGCGGGCAGTCAGGCGAAGATCTGCCAGTTTGAGTGAGTCAGCGGCAAAATTATAACTCGATGCGGCCGACAGGTCGAACAACTTCACAATGGTGCCGCCGCTGGCCCCCGGATCACCTGCGGGCGAATCCTGCTTTTTGGCCTCGAATGTGTTATTCACGGAGAATGTCATCGCACGCTGTTCTCCCCGGGACACACCGGGTACGACGGCGAACCGGGTTTCTTCTCCGGATGGAGTGGTTACGGTACGCGTGTATCCCCACTTCTCGTCAAAAAAGTCAGGCCGGTACGAAAAGCCGACATTGGGCCGGACCGTATGTCGAATTCGACTCAGGCCGGCAAATCGGGCAGGGAACTGACCATAGAACACCGTACTTGAGTTGACAGATGAACTGAACTGCCTGAGGGCAAAAAACTCATCCCGCGAACTTGTCTCGACGGTACTGGAGTCAGCCGAGATCTGTCTCTCCTCCGTTCGGAGGAACCAGTCTTCCGTATACGTGACATCAGGCGAGAGGTTGAGCCGAACGTTTCCGAGTACGGGCAGGGATTGGACAGAAAAGGGTGCTGATACCGGGATGCGGTGCGATGCGCGGAACGAGAATGGGTCTTCTTTTCCGGTTGCCCTGCGGAAGTCGGAAGGAGACCTCAATGCATCCCACCAGGAGATATCGGCGGCCGCCGGGTCTCCGGCGGCCTGAAGTTGGGCATCTGACAATGGCGTGAAGTCGAACCGGTTATCGACATTGAGTGTGTACCCGGCTGTGACGGTATTACGAACCTTGATATTGTTCTGTGAGAACCGAAATGCAGGAAGAACCATGTTCACCTGGCCATTGGCGAGCGATTGTCGCTGACTTGCCTGGACCGACATGCTGCGAGAGGACCAACGCTGCGTGTAACGTAGTGATGATTGCAGATCCTGCCGGACGCGGTCATCATACTGCTGGGAAACCGCCCTCAGGAAGGAGGTCGACGACAGATTCACATTCGTGTTGAATGTTGCGGTTTGACCAATGGTTTGATTGTGGGTCCATCGAAAGGCGCTCGTTTGCCGAATGGCAAAGAGGGGATCTCCCCTGACACCGTTACGGAATCGGGCATAATCCATTTGCAACTGGCCATCGAACGCGTAGCGCTTGCGGTACCTGTACAACCCCCGCGTTTCCCAGCTGCCCTGCGTCCAGAACCCTGATTGCAGCTGGAGGTCCATGAACTCATTCATGGCAAAGTACCATCCAAAATCCCGCAGATAAAAACCGAATTCATCTTCGCCGTAGGTAGGAGGAAGGGGACCGGACCGTCGTGTATCCCTGGCGGGCAGAAATCCGAATGGAAGCCAGAGGGGGGTCGGTATATTGAACAGGAACAGTTGGATCGGTCCTGTATAGATCCAGTCGTCGCCGACCATTTTCATTTTTTTGGACCGGAGCGAGTACGATGGGTTCGTGGTGCAATTGCACGTGGTATAGACGCCGTCCCGAATGAAGAGCGTATTGTCCTCGATGGCCTTCACAACGCCGGCCCGGATAAAGCCATCCTCGATCTGTGTCTCTGCGGCGACTATACGACCGCGTCGCGTGTTCAGGTTGAACGCCAGTGACGTGCCGCTGAATTCCTCTCCCGCCTGTATGATGGTTGGCCGGTCAGCGGCCCCCTCGCCGGTTTGGCGTCCCCGGGCCCGAAGCTCGTCGATGTCGAAGAAAATATCGATGGTCCACGCGGTGAGCTTCACATCCTCGTAAACCACCGATGCATTTCCGATCAGGGACGCGGTTCGATCAGAGGCGGCCAAAGCTATGCGCAGTGAATCCGAGGCAACGAATTCGACAGGCCGGGAAAGCTCCCCTCCGGATTGGGCTGCAGCTCGGCGACACGTGACCATGCAAAGAAGCGCTATCAGCAGAAAACACAGGCGCACGGAATCAGCGGTGCTCGTCGACATGTTGGAAGACCATGTGCGCAGCACCCAGCATTCCCACGTCATTGCCTCCTGTTTCCTGTACAATTTCGAGTCCTTCCGAGAGGGCCGGTAACACCGATCGTTCCAACGATCGTCGGGCAGGTTCAAGGATATAATCTCCGGCACCGGAGAGTCCACCTCCAACTACGAATTTCCGGATATCCAGAAGGTTCACGATGGATCCAAGCACACGACCGAGTTTGTGGCCTGCCCACTCGAGGACTTCCCGGGCACCACGGTCACCGGAGACTGCAGCATCATACAACATTCGCGGTGTGATTCCTTTGAGGTCAGGTTGCGCAACTTGGTGGATGAGGCTGTCACGACGATTGAGCAGCATGTAACGCGCCTGCCTGGAAAGAAACCGTTGCCCAAGATAGGCTTCAATGGCGCCGGAAACACCACTGCGGGCTATAGGGCCTTCGTAGTCAATGGACATGTGTCCGATTTCACCAGCGGCCCCGGTACTACCCCGGAAAATCCTGTTCTCGTATATGATGGCACCGCCAACTCCTGTTCCCAGCGTTACCATGATGAACGACGAAAAGTCTCTTCCTGCTCCGTAATGGGCAGAACCCAGTCCGGCGGCATTGGCATCATTTTCGACGAGTGTAAAAAGTGGTGTATCAAGCCGCTTGGCGAGTTCATCGCCTACGTTGACCACCTCCCATCCAGGAAGGTTTGGTGGGCGGGATACGGTTGTGCGCTCCCAGTTTATGGCTCCCGGGGAGCCGATACCGACACCCAGTACATCACCAGCCTCCCCGGTAAACGAGCGAACGAGGTGCGAAATGGTATCGAGTACGTGAACAGGCCCCTTATCGGCCTCCGTATGCGCCGTTTTTTGTTTGACGAGCCCGTCTTGGCGGCTGACGAGGGCTGCCTTGATGGATGTGCCCCCCAGATCAATACCGACGGCGAGCTCAGTCGTGCCCATTCGGTCCATCATGGGTCTACCAACGGGTAAACCAACTCACCAGGGCGTTGCATACTGTATTTTTCGCGCGCAATCCTTTCAATGTCCGCGGCGTTCAGCGGTCGCTCCATGAGTGTTTTCACACGGTCGATATCAGCTGACAGCAGAGCGTTTTCTGCCCGGAGTACACGCTGCTCCGCGCGGAGTGCGAACCGCGTCCAGAGACTGTGTGTGTCAAGAAGGAGTATCCAGACCAACAGGAGAAGTGCAGCCGTCGCCAGGAGCCTCTTCTTGTGGCGCACCAGGAATTTCTGTTCGCGTTTCGGCATGGATTCAGCAGACAGTGTCCAGACACGAGGGAGGAAATACCGCTCTCGTACTCAATCTACGAAAAACGGAACGCTTTTCTCGCAGGGTAGACAGCGGCCGTTCCGAGCTGTTCCTCAATGCGCAGTAGCTGATTGTATTTGGCGAGGCGATCTGAGCGACTGGCCGATCCGGTCTTTATCTGTCCACTACCCACGGCAACAGCCAAGTCGGCGATCGTGGTGTCTTCCGTCTCGCCAGACCGGTGCGAAATTACCGACGCAAAGCCATGCTTATGGGCGAGATCAATCGCACTGAGCGTCTCCGTCAACGTACCAATCTGATTCAACTTGATCAGAATAGCATTTGCAGACGCCTCGTCTATTCCCCGTTGGAGATGGGTAGTATTGGTAACAAAAAGGTCGTCACCGACGATCTGAACCTGGTCTCCAATGGCGCTTGTCAATGCCTGCCACCCCGGCCAGTCGTTCTCGGCCATTCCATCTTCGATGGAAATGATCGGATATTTTTCGATCCACGAGCGCCAGAAGGCTACCATCTCTTCCGACGTACGCACACGATCCGGATCGCTCTTCCAAAATTGGTAGCCTCCTTCAACGGCCATTTCAGACGTTGCCGGGTCAAGTGCAATGTGAATATCATCGCCCGGCTTGTACCCGGCGCGCTCGATCGCCCGGAGAATGACCTCGACTGCCTCTTCGTTCGAGGTCAGGTTCGGGGCAAATCCCCCCTCGTCACCAACAGCCGTACTGTGTCCAAGGTCAGAGAGTACACGTTTGAGGCTGTGGAATACCTCGACTCCCATGCGTAGGCCATCCGAGAACGTATCGGCACCTGTCGGCATGATCATGAATTCCTGCATGTCCACACTGTTGTCAGCGTGACGTCCACCGTTGATGATATTCATCATGGGTACCGGCAACGTCCGTGCCCCTGCACCGCCGATGTATCGGTAAAGCGGCAGTCCTGAAGCCTCGGCAGCTGCATACGCAACTGCGAGAGAAACCCCGAGAATGGCATTGGCACCAAGCCGGCTTTTGTTTTCGGTACCGTCCAGGTGTATCAGGTGACTGTCTATTTCGGCCTGATCGAAAACAAACCAGCCTTCCAGTTCCGGTGCGATAATGTCATTCACATTTTCAACAGCCGAGAGCACACCCTTGCCGCCGAATACCTGGGCATCCCCATCCCGCAGTTCGACAGCTTCGTGTTCTCCTGTGGATGCTCCACTCGGTACAGCCGCCCTCCCCATGTATCCATCGTCTGTGATGACATCAACCTCCACGGTTGGATTTCCACGGCTGTCAAGGATTTGGCGGGCGTATACATCAAGAATCTGGGACATGGATACGGATACGTGTGGGTGAGAATGAAGCGGAAACCGGGCGAGAGCGTACGGCTTACCGCACGGTCGTGGACTCGTTGATCCACGTGTAGCATCCATAGTCGATCGTAATCCGATCACCGGGATTCCAGCTCTTGAAAAACTTGTCTTCTGCCGAAGGATAGAACTGAGTCAGATTGCGCGCACGTGAGCGGGCCTGTTGGGCAATCCGGTCGTCATCTGCCCGTGCAGCAGCTCGGTCGAAGTAGTCTGCAGCCAACCAGTAGACGGCCCGATCTTCGCGTTCGAAGGATCCACAGCCCTGTACGGCGGAGACATACAGATCTCCAATGGCCATAAGAGCCTGCGCATATGATGCGTCAGTCTGGAGAGAGCGGCGGAACGATGTGCGTGCACGGGCAAGACGACCCTCCTGCTGGTGGGCAATGCCAATGTTGTAATAGACTTCGCGTGCCGAATCCATGCCTCCTTCCAGTTCCAGCGATTCCTCGTAGAGTCGGATGGCTTCCTCGGAGTTTCCATCTTCGAGGCGCATCTTGGCCACGGTGCGGTAGAGCCTGGCCGAAGGCGCGCTCTGCATGACCTGATCAGCCAGGTCGTATGCTTCCGAGCGCATGCTTTCCTGGAGGTAGAGGTCGAGAAGTTCTTCTTTCATTTCCAGGTCGTCCGGATTATCGGCCAGTTGATCCTCAAGAAATCCGATTCGATCGGCAGGAGATGTGAAGAGCTGCGTGCGCCATTGATTGACAAGATTCTGTATTTCCTCACTGTCCGGGAAATCCGATTCTGCCCGATCCAAAAACTCGATGGCGTCGGCTTTCTGATCCCGGCGGACCATATCATCGATGATGTAATTGACGTAGTAGGGTTGCAACCTGGAATGATCAAGTTCATATGCCCTGCGGTACGACTCCGCAATGAGGGCCTGGCTGTTTTCAAACAGCGCACCGTGTGTCTGCAGGAAGCGCCCCTTGTTGAAGACCCACTCGAATTCCGATGCCTCGATACCCGCTTCCTCCATACGGGGGAGTGCAGTGTCGTAGATGAAGAGTGCCGAGTCGAGATACACCCGCTTGGTTTCCTCATCTTCGGCGGACAACGCTATGCCTTCATAGACCTTGACAGCCCGCTCAAAATTACGATCCGAATTCGCGGGAAAACCGGGCGCACACCGGAGAATCCATCGCAGGTACGGTAGCGCCGTGTCGAAGCTCTTGTTCTTGTAGTCTTCCGCGTACAGGCTGTAGTTCACGCGAACTGTCCTGTCGTCAGTTTCACATTCCTGGGTTGTCTGTGCGGCTGTTATACCGGCGTAGCCAGTCGTGCTGATGGGCGCTGTTATCATCATCAGCAGAATGATCTTGGCAGGGAAGGTGGGGATCCTGTTCATGGTACTCGGGGGATGTCTTGTAGTGTCGTTGCTGTTCATCCGAGAGGGATGCGGTCGAACCAGCGCTCGCCAAAGTTGATATTCAAACCGAATCTGAAGTATCGGTCTTCGACGAGTCCATTCGATGTCGTTCCTCTGCGGCCAACGTCTATGTTCAAGTCAATAGTCGTGCCAGGGATGGCAGTGGGAATACTGAGCCCGGCGGTGACACCCACGGACCGGATACGCTCCGATGGGTCCGGTGATACATACGATGCATCGGTATATATGCCTGCTCTGTACGCCATTCGGACAAAATACGACCCAAAAGGTTGCCGGGAACCGGGCCAGAATTCGAGTCCGGCAGACAGCCTTGAGCGGTTCTCGAGCGTATTCACGTTGTCGTTGATACCGGGAAGCGGAAAGTCCGAAGAAAAGGACGTCCAGTCCTCAAACTGTACGTCAGCGACTACAGTAAGGCTGGGTGTAGGGCGGTACATGACGCCCGCAACGACTTGAATAGGGAGGTCGACGCTCCCCGATTCGGCTGCGCGAAGAGTGTCCGATGTCGCGCTCCTGTCGAGACTGAGCGTCCTTGCGCCTGTCAGTGATGTTGGTATCGTGACGGCAAGTCCCGCCCCGAACGGACGCTCTCCCAGAAAACTGCTCTGATCAGAAAAGCGGATTCCGAGGGTTGGAGAGAATCCTCCGAGTCGCGTGGATGTCACGACGTTGGAGTCAGTGAAGTTGATGTCATCGAACGTAGTTCGCTGCGTATCCTCAAGAATACCGAATATGTACGCTGCCGTCGCTCCAATACTCAGCTTTTCGTTCAGTGCCAACCCAGCCGATGCGGATAATTTGTGCAAGCCACCATTTCCTTTGTACGAGGTGACAATGGGGGCCTGTGTGCCGGATTCCGGATCGACCACCAGCACGGAACTCTGATCGACCCGGTAATTCATACGTGTGAACGGGGAAAAGCCGAGTGCCACGCCCAGCTTGCGAGACAGGATGGGAAAGCTGCCGTGAACGGCGTTGAACTGTCCGGAGGTCAACTTGGAGTCGTCAACACCGTCCTCGGACGCGATCAATCGATCTATCACCATACCGCCGTTGACGCGCGTAAAGAATTGATCCGAGAGTCCGGCCGGGTTGGCCAGGTTGGCATATCGAAAGGAGCCCAGGGCAAACCCACCACCTCCCATGGCCTGGGATTGTGACGACACGAATGACTCCCTCTGGCCGAGACCAAATCGGGAGTAGATGGACCCATCCGACAGGCTCTGTGCCATGGTGTCCACCGTGCATCCCCATAGCATCAGGATCAGGATCGTAACAAACGGTCGGCGCATGGGATCAGTCCATTGGTGAATACGTGAGCAGAAGACGCGGTGAATTATCTTCATCCCGGCGAAGCCGGTGGTGCCCGATCGAAGTGCTGGAGACGGGGATATACAACTCAAAACGATCGAAATTGGACGTGCCCAGTGAGGCCTGCTGGATGATATTTGTGATCAACGAGCTGCGGAACGTGGCCCGCCCTGTAGCATCAACGGCAACCGTCTCGACGTTGAGGGTGGATGAGCCATCCTCTGTAACTGCGCGCAGGGCCAGCGTGCTGAAGGGGGGGCGTACGAACGAGGAGCCATCTTCCTGGGGGCGCTGTGACATATCAATGCGCAGCTCTGCACGATGTACGGAGACGGTGTCAGGGATGGGAAATTTCAGGGAGAGAGAGGAAAGGCCGGTGTCAAGCAGTACGTTTTCCGGCAGGGGGTCAGTGGCACCGGGCACCGAATCGTCGACAACGGTCAGGAATCGGGAAAGAGGGAAGTCCACCCGTTCACCGGAAGCCAACAGGACCTGCAACCTGGAGCCGAAAAGGCTGCTGCCGATGACAGCATTACCGCTTGTGGCGCGGAGGCGAAAACCGTTGAAAAGGGTCTGCATGTCGGCCGAAAGCAGGAGCTGGGCATTGCTTGACACCCATTCTGCCGGCATCGTAATGCGCAGCGTATCGGTAGTGACCGGCACGTCAACCTCAGTGACAAGCGCACCGGTCGTCAACGTCGTGTCGGCCCGACGACCTTCAGCTGTCCATTCTTCCGTCATGGCGTGAATCTGGAGCGACAAGGTGGAGAGCGTATCTCCCAGAACGTAGTTGACCGGGAATCTGAGCTCCACGGATTGGACAACCTCTCCGGCCCGTCGGCCGGGAGTGGTCGCAGGAGCAAAATCCACGAAAGCATTGCGGGCAATCATACCGACAGCCGGGTCGAAAACACGTCCTGTCAAAAAACCACTGGCCCCTCCGGCGAGCGTACCACCGGTAATGTCAGCGGGACCGTCCGGCTGGATGCCGACTACGGGCAGGAATTCAGTCGTTGTACGCCCGGACTGCGCATCTACCAGACCAATACCCACTTCAGAGGGTTCATCGCCACAGGCAGCAGCGAAAAGAAGGAACAGGATGACAGGGAGGGGCCCCAACCTGATTGGTGACATGCGGATCGGTATGAAGCTGGAGCTGGGCTCCACGGCGGATTAACTTGACTTCAAACGGAAAACCCCAAAGACCGAGGCCGATGGGGTTCCCTGTTCGGAAGCGTACTATGCCAGCATGGTGGTGTATGTTTCACTCCGCAAAGTGCAAAATGGCGTCACCACGCTGACACTTTACCCGATCAGGCTGGGACGGCTGGAGATATGGCGTTGTACAGGTCCATGGCCTGGTCCCGTTGCGATTCGGTGTCGTCAGAAAAAACGGGGTGCCCCTCCGCATATTCCGCGATTTCAGCGGGAAAGATGACGCCGTCGGCAAAGTGCATACCGACCCTGTTGGGGCTCATGCCCTTGAGGTTGTCTTTCGAGGCCAGCTTGAGGGAGACAATGTCTTCGGCCGACATGGCATCCTCAAAGTCCACCATCTGTGGTGTATACGCAATTTTTGCGTCCCTGAACAGTGGGTCGTCTGCGAACTCGGTTCGCAGGACGTAAGGCACGTAGCCACTCATCCAACCGAATGCGTGGACCAGGTCCGGCTGCCATCCGAGATTCCTGATGGTACGAATGACACTCCGGGAAAAAAACGCTGCCCGTTCGAGGTTGTCGGTGAACATCTTGCCCGAACGATCAGCAAAAATTCCTTTTCGTTTGAAATAGTGGCCGTTGTCCATGAAGTAGACTTGGAGGCGAATGCCCGGGATTGACGCCACTTTCACGCGCAGGGTCTCCGTGCGGTCGCCGAGTGTGATCTCACTGCCGGAGAGGCGAATAACCTCATGGAGTCGGTTCCGGCGTTCACTCACCGTGGCGTAGCGTGGCATCATGATGCGGGTTTCATACTCGCCGGTTTCGTGCAGGGCTTCTGGGAGGTGCCGTGCCAGGGAGGCGATGTACGACGTATCGGAAAATGGCGCTACTTCTCCGGATATGATCAGAATCCTTTTCGGGTTTGCCATGCCTGCTTCATTTGGTGTGAAATAGACCAGAAAATACGAAATAGCGAATGTTTTTACAAGATTGGCAAAGCGCTTCCAGGTGCGGGAAAGAAAAAGGAAAGCGGGAGTACAAGGCCCACATGGAGAAGCATCCGGTCATATTGTTCGACGGTGTCTGTAATCTGTGCAACGCCAGCGTCAACTTCGTGATTGACCGTGATGACGATGCCATATTCCGCTTTGGAGCCCTGCAGTCTGATAGCGGTGCCAGGATGTTGGCGGAACATGGTCTGGAGCCGGGAAGACTGGAAAGTATCGTACTGATAGATGACGGGGCTGTGTACGTGGCCTCGGATGCGGCACTGCGTATTGCCCGCAGACTCGGAGGGGCATTGAAACTGCTCTGGCCGTTTCGATTCGTCCCGCGCTTCTTGCGGGATGCTGTTTACAATTGGATTGCCCGGAATCGGTATCGTTGGTTCGGCAGGCAGGAGAGTTGCCGATTACCGACACCGGACCTGACGGAGCGCTTCATAGGCGGCACATTACGCCACTGACCGCCGGGCACGGCTCGGCGGTGATCACTCCGGTACGGATCCGGATTCCTGGAGCAGCTCGAAATAGCGGCGGATCAATTGCTGGTAGTCGTCCGCGTAACCTGATTCGAGGGCACGGATCAGATCCCGGCGTAGCCGTTCGGCCTGTTCCGAGGGTGACAGCTCGGCCGGACTGTCGCGAAGGATATCGTCGGCCGAACGTCCCTGTCGCTTGTTCTCACGGCCTCTTTCCTGAAGCGACTGGGACGCCTGCAGAAGTCGCGTGAGGATCTCATTCTGTCGCTCAATGGTCCGCCGGTTGGCCCGGTTTTCTGACAGCTCCTCGATGGATTCCTGCATCTGTTCGGCAATGCGGTTCAGATCACCCAGCGCTTTGTTCCGGAGTTCACGGTTTCGGCTGAGCTGTCGCAACTGTTGTCGCATCTGTTCCTGTTGGGCGCCCAGCTGCCGCAGACGCTCCGTCATGTCCTGGGTGAGACGATTGCCCTGCATGTCGTTGAGCAGTTGCTGGATCTGCTCGTTGAGTTGTTGTTGCTGTTGTCCCATGTTCTGGAGTTGCTCCATCATCTGCTCCATGGACATATTGCTCTGACCCGCCCCGGACGCATTGTTCATCTGGTTCAGCAGATCACTGAGCAGTAGTGCCAGCTCGTTGAGGTGGGACATGGCTCCCTGTTGTCCGGTCGTGGCTCGTCTGGCTGTTCTCTCCGTCAGGGCATCGGTCGACTCACCCATGAGACGCAAAGCATTACCCGTTTCTTCCTGGATTACGCGCGACATCTGGGGGATTTCCCGGGAGAGCCGCTGCAGCGTATCGGCAACAACCCCGAGGTTGTCGCTCAACTGAGCCTGCTGTCTGGCGGCGTCCCGCAACTTCGGAGAATCAGTGGCAAAGCCGTCGACGTCCTGCCGCAGGGCCTCCTGATCACGGGACAGTGTCAACACATCCTCCAGGACGGAGCGCACGCCGGCCAGGTTGATCTGCTGCTGTTGTCCGGCTGTATTCATCTGCAGCTGGGAAAGATCGCCTGAGAGTTGCTGCAGTTGCTGGGACATGTCCTGCTGCTCCTGCTGCGCTTTCTGTGGGTTGCCCGAACGCGTCTCTTCCGCATTCTCTCTCATCTTTTCCGGCATTTTCTGGTCTTCGGTGTCCTCCACAAGATCCTGCATTTCCTGCTTGGGCTGGTTGCGCAACTCCTCCATGCGCTCCTGGATTTCCTGAAGCTTTTCCTGCAGGTTTTCCATTTCGTCTGCGGCCTGCTCCTGCTCATCGGCCAGCTGATCTTTACGGGCACTCTGCTCGTCGGTGGACTCCTCTTCCTTCAGCTTTCCTGTTTCCTCTGCCAACTGTTCTTCCGTCCTGGCCAGGTCATCGGCCCGTTTCTGAACCTCTTCCATGTCCTGTTGCACCCGGAAATTCTTGAACAGATCGAGCGTCCGTTCCAGTCGCTGCTGGTACTGGGTTTCAGAAAACTCGAACTTTTCCAGGGCTTCCTGCATCTGATTCGGGTTCATCTGCTTCAGGGATTCCTCCAGGTTCCTGAGCGATTCCATGAGTTCAGGAGAGCGGATTTCCTCAACGACCTCCTGTAGTTCCTTGAACGATTGCAGCGTTTCTTCCGAGACCAGGTCTTCACTGGCCATATCGTCTGCCATTTCCTGCATTTTTTCGGCCACATCGTCGATGGCCTTTTCCATTTCACGCTGTTGCTCCTGCAGTTTTTCCACGGCGCGCTCATCCTGGAAGTCAACTTCCGGATCACGGAGAAGCTCTTTACGCAGGGCATCAAAATCTTCCCTCGCTTTCCTGGCGCGCTCCATGAGCTCGTCGAGACCTTCCTCTGCTTCGTCCTCCTTGGCATCGAGCGTTTCGTACCGCTCGGCGGCCGATGGTAGTCTCAATCGGTGTACACGGGACTGTGCAGCCTTGAAACCGGCCACCGAGTCGTTGTCCCGGACCTCGACATAGTATTCCACGACGTCGCCAGGGACCAGGTCCAGACCCGTCGTTTCAGCCACGTCCCAGTCGAAGGGTATTTCTTGGTCGAGTTGCAGTGTGCTGCCAAGCGGCAGCGAACGTACATCGAAGGTATCCGACACCTCTCCAAACCGACTCTCAGCGAGACGTGTGTGAAGGGTCAGGTCGTGGAATCCGTAATCGTCCGTAATGCCAATGAGCAGGAATGTTCTGAGATCGCCCGGAAGGTCAGACGTCAACTCGGGTTCAAGTATGGTCACATCTGGCACGAGATCCCGCGCGGCCGATATTCGGTATTCAATGGGTGAATTGTTCGGAATACCATCGGGAGACAACAGTTCGATGTGCCACGTATCGTTTTTGGTTATCCTGAAACGGGCCGACAGAAGGGATCCGTCGATTTCGGCTTCAACACGACGGCTGGACTCGAACACCAGACTGGCCTGCTCCACCCGGACGCCGGCCGTCCGTACACGAACACGCACCTCCGTTCCCGTCAGCGCGGACACATCGCCTACGTTGTTGTCGAGGGAGCGCTGTGGCAGTCGGGTATACCGGGGATGAACAAGGTCAACGTTGAGTTGGGACACGATGGGGCGATTCAGCAACGACACGGTATACCAGGGACTTGAAACGCTCCCGGCAACAATGCGATACCGAAATTCCCGCTTTACATCGGTGATGGATACATACCACGAACCGGGATCGGCCGCGGCGGACATGTCGGACATCTGGGCACGGTTTTCACCGGTTTGCATGGTCTCCAACCCGGGACGTACACCGTCTGGTGCTCCCGACAATACGGCCCTTGCTTCGAACGTGGCACCAGCAATCAATTCCGTGGAACCCGGCTCAACCGCTATCTGAAACGGTGCAGGTCGCGAAAACGATGTAGCTGGCCGTGCAAGTCGCTCTCCCGCGTCGGTTATCCAGCCGGGAGCCGCAAATGCCAGTATGGCAAGAACGACGACGGGCAGTGACAATAACCGTGCGGGGAGCACTACGACCCGCCACGGGGCGATACGTGCCACGGCTGTTTCCGGGATAGGTTCAGCCAGGCTTGCCACCGCGCGGTCCATGACATCCGGTGGCGCATCCGAATGGCGTCCCGTAACGAGATGCAGCAGGTTGATGAGCCGATCGGAGATGCTTTCGTTGGCACGACCGAGCAGGCGCGCCACATCCTGGTCGCTCAGTCCCGGGAGCCACCCCAGTCCCTGAAGGAGGGGGCGAACAAGCCACCAGATGGCGGCGGCAACAAGTACCACAAAGAACATCGTGGCGAGTACCATCCGCACGCCGGGCGGCGTCCACAACCATGCCTCGAGTGCAACAAAAACGAGGGCCAGCGACAGGACGATGGTCAATGTCAAAAGCCCACCCCGGGTCAGGTTCACAGCCACCATGCGTCGGCGGGCGCGCGCGAGGCTGTGACGGATGTTTTCTACGAGTTGGCGTGTCTGATTGCTCATGAAACCGGTGTACCCCATGGGTAATCATGGTGTTTCAACGTTTCATTATTTGCACGGCTTCTCCGGGAGCAGTAGGTTGATCAAAACTCCGGAGGAACATGCCCTACAACCCCAAAAAAACAATTGCCATGGTGCTCGGTGGAGGTGCAGGTACGCGCCTTTTTCCGCTGACCAATCGCCGCTCAAAGCCCGCTGTACCTCTGGCCGGGAAGTACAGGCTCATAGATATACCGGTATCGAACTGTATCAACTCGGACATCAACAAGATTTTTGTCCTTACGCAATACAATTCCGCGAGTCTGAACCGGCATCTGACGCAGACCTACCGATTCGATGCATTCCGGGACGGGTTCGTGAACATCCTGGCCGCGGAGCAGACTCCGGAGTCGAAGGAATGGTTCCAGGGAACGGCCGATGCCGTGCGTCAGAGTGTCAAGCACCTGGAATCCTATCAGTATGAGCACATCCTTATTCTGTCCGGAGACCAGTTGTATTCCATGGATTATCGGGACATTCTGTCGGCGCACGTCAGGAAAAATGCCGATATCAGCATTGCCACCATACCTGTGCACGCCGATCATGCTCCTGGCCTCGGTATTCTGAAAACCGACAAAGACGAACGGATTACCCATTTCCATGAGAAGCCGGGTGCAGATGAGCTGGAAGGAAAGGAAAGCCCGGTGAGTCCGGAGATGGAACGATCCGGTCGCACATTCCTGGCGTCCATGGGAATCTATGTATTCTCCCGTGGAGTGCTCCTTGACCTTCTCGATGAGTCTCCCGGAGCGCACGATTTCGGAAAGGAGATTATTCCTGGTGCCCTTTCAGGAAGAATTGTCGTTTCGTATCCATTCGAAGGATACTGGAGCGACATCGGGACCATCCGTTCCTTCTTCGATGCCAATCTGATGCTTGCGCACAGCAAGCCGGAGTTCGACATGTACAATCCGGAGATGCCGCTGTATACGAATGCGCGTATGCTGCCACCGGCCAAGATCCAGAACTCGTTCGTGGAGAACTCACTCATTGCGGAAGCATCGGTCGTTCTGAACGCAAAAATCTCCAACTGCGTGATCGGTCTGAGGTCCTATGTCGGAAACAACGTGTCCCTGATGAATACCGTCATGTTGGGCTCGGACTATTACCACTGGCAGGATGCGTCGTATCGCCCATTGAAAAAAGGGCCTGAAAAACCTGGAATAGGAAACGACACAGTTGTGGAAGGTGCCATCATAGATCGAAACGCGTGCATAGGCGAGCGGTGTGTTATCCGTAACAGCGAGGGACGTGAGACGGTAGATGCAGAGAATTACTATATCCGGGAGGGAATCATCGTGATTCCGAAGGATGCCCACATTCCGGATGGCACGATCATCTGACGCTGTCCCTCTGCGACCTGTAGCTGTTGGCAACGGGTCTTTCGCTGAAAAGGGGGCGCGTCTTCGACCACGTGGCCTTGAAAAAACCGGATGCCCTGTAGGCTTCCAGGGCGCTATCCGATGTCCAGGTCGAGAGCGTTGTAAATACGTTGGGCTGTTCCACGTCTTCCAGTAGCAGAAGGGTCTCACATCCCGGGAAGGACTCAATGTGGGGTCTGGCGTCCTCGAACAGGCGAAGGAATGTGTCCACATGCTCACTTTTGAAGCTCATTCGGACCGTGCGGTAAAGTCGATGAGACGCCGCGACCGGGGCCGATGGGGAAGTCGGTGTCCGTCCCGGTTCGGGGGCCCGTTCCCGGACGGCCGGCCTCAGCTGCGCGGCCAGCTCCGATGCAACGCGTGCTGCTGCCTCGACGAAATCTTCTCCGTGTGACGCATAGAGAATGGAGCGGCTGCTGTTGACAAGAACAGGTCCTCCCGCCGCCGCAGCCATGACGTCCCGGGCATTTCCGCCCTGCTGACCCACGCCGGGGACAAGGAAAGGAATGGATGGATGCGCGGCACGCAGCCTGGTCATTGCGCTGAGGTCGGTAGCGCCCACAACAAATCCGGTTTCCGCCGGCAGGGACTCGCCCCATGACACGACCTGCCTGGCGACCTGTTCAAAAAGCGGTACTCCGTTCGCATTGAGCAGCTGCAGATCGTTGCCTCCCGGGTTGCTCGTGCGCACGAGCACAAAGGCACACGTTCCCGGCCGCGTCAGAAATGGTTGTACGGCATCCCGACCCATATAGGGCGCGACCGTGACAGCATCGAAATGGAGATGATCGAATATGGATTGCGCATAGAAGGATGCAGAATTGCCAATGTCACCTCGCTTTGCGTCTGCAATGGTCAGTGCATGTTTTTGTGCGAAGGGGACGAGTTCGCCGAGCAACTGTATGCCTGCACTTCCGAGTGCTTCGAAAAAGGCAAAATTGAACTTGTAGGCACACGCGGAGGAGGCTGTAGAGTCGATTATGCCAGTGCAGAAAGCGCGCGTGGCCGAGATCCGGTTGTCGCCGAGGTGAGGCGGGAGTCGGTTGAAATCGGGATCAATCCCGACACACAGATGGGACTGCTTCTGGTTCTGGACGGCGGCAAGCCGCTGGGAAAAGGAGGTGTTCACAGAGAATTAATGTCTGGATGCGGTGCCCATAAACGGGCTGGAATTGCTCGTGGCAACGGAAAATACTCGTCAGAAACTTAACGGTGTACACCAGCCTCCATTTGCTACAGGAACCGTTTTTGTCTGTCGGGTATTGGACGTGATGTACTGTCGCACTTAGCATTGGAGAATGACCATGGGCCTCGACACGATGAAACTCAAGAACGTTTCGGAAAAAGACCAGAAGATGATTCAGGACATCGACCGTATGCTCGGTCCGGAACCTGATGAACTGGGTTTTGCGAAGAATCTCTTCTGGGGCCGGTTCCGCTCCGACTCGGTTTTCCCGTATCCCATGGAATCGGAAGAGGAGCGCAAGCGCTGCGACACGCTGCTCGTCGAACTGGAGGACTACCTCAAGAATGAACACCCCGCTGTTGAAATAGACCAGAAGCAGTACATCCCGGAGTGGGTCATTCGGAAGCTGTTCGACATGGGGGTCATGGGACTGACCGTACCCACGGAATACGGTGGTCTGGGAATGGGAATTACGAGCTATAACCGGGTCCTGGAAAAAATAGGCTCCTATTGCGGTTCGACGGGTGTCATGGTGTCCGCACATCAGTCCATCGGGTGCAAGGCGATCATGCTCTTCGGTTCAAAGGAGCAGAAAGATATGTATCTGCCAAAGGTGGCCAGTGAATACCTGTCGGCGTTCTGCCTGTCGGAACCGAATGTCGGCTCCGATGCCGCCAACCAGGAAACGCGGTGCGAGCTTACAGATGACGGCAAATACTTCATACTGAACGGTGAGAAGAAGTGGAGCACCTCGGGCGCGCTGTCCGGTGTGTTCACCGTCATGGCGAAGCAGCGTCTGGTGATCAAGGGCAAAGAGCGTGATGCGGTAACGGCCCTGATTCTGACACCGGACCAGGAAGGTGTGGATATTTTTGAGAAAAATCGCTCCAAGACGGGAATTCGCGGTACGTGGCAGGCGCGCATCCGCTTCACGGACGTTCGCGTGCCACGAGAGAACGTATTGCACGAAGAGGGCCGGGGCCTCCAGGTGGCCCTTACCTGTCTGAATTTCGGTAGATGCACACTGTCTGCCGGGATCACGGGGGCTGCCCGTCGGGGCGCAGAGCAGGCCACCAAGTGGGTGCAGACCCGGTATCAGTTTGATCGTCCGTTGATCGAATTTGAGCTTGTCCGGCAACGTGTTGCGCGAATGCATGCGTATGTCTACGCGGCCGATGCCGTGTTGTATATGATGACCGGTATGTTGGACCGGGGTGACAAGGATATCATGGTGGAGACGGCCATGACCAAGGTATTCTGTTCACAACTTGGTTGGGAAGTCCTTGACGATGCCATGGAAATCATGGGTGGTGAAGGGTACATGACCGAAAATGAACTCGAGCGCGCTTGGCGCGACAACCGGATCCACCGCATTGTGGAGGGCTCCAACGAGGTCATGCAACCGTTCATTTTCGCCTACGGAGGCAAACAGCTTGCCGAACATATGTTGGGCATCCGGGAGGCCTTGGGCTGGGATGCCGACGCAGGCATGTTCTCCAACGTCGCGCGGTTCATGCGCAATGCCGCAAACCCCCGAATCGTCTCACGGGCCATTCCACTCGCGGCAGAGCTTTTCCTCGGCTGGAAACGATCGGCTCCTGATGTGTCAGACGTGGACGACCGACTGAAGCCCTACGCGGATCGACTTGGACAACTTGTTGCCGACCATGCCCGCATGTTCAAGTTGGCCAGTAAATGGCATGAAAATGACATTGTAACCCACCAGGCAACGCAGGCCCGGCTCGCGGACTCCGGAATCTACCTGTTCGTCATGTCGTCCGTGTTGTCCAAACGGGACCTGCAGCTCAGAACGATGACCGGAGCCGACCTGGAGCGCCAGGGCAAGCTCTTTGAACACGCCGTGGACCTGCTGGAACTCCGCGTCAAGAATGCGCTGCACGCCGTGCGAGCGAACGCTGATCCGTCCATGCGCAGGGCGGCAACCGCCGCGGCGGAGATCGTGGATGAGCTTCCGAACAGCGACTACTACATTCACCAGGCGTCTCCTACGGCTGCTGGTCAGGGCCGGAAGCTCAGACTGGAGCACATTGAGCAGTTTCCCGGTGACGGCCAGGCCGTTGAGCAGGAAATCGAGGAAATTACGGGCCTATAGTGTCAAATCCGGTCCACGGATGAAGCGCGGCCGGCAGAACGATGGAGCCATCGGCCTGTTGACCGTGCTCCAGGAGTGCTGCCACAATGCGGGGAAGTGCGAGGCCACTTCCATTGAGCGTATGCAGGACCACGGGTTTTCCGCCGCCATCCGGCCTGTACCGGATGTTCATGCGTCGAGCCTGGAAGGATTCGAAATTGGAAATGCTCGATACTTCGAGCCACTGCTCCTGGCCCGGGCTCCAGACTTCCAGGTCGTATTTCTTGGCCTGTGTGAAGCCCATGTCTCCCGTTGACATGAGCAGCCGCCGGTATGGAAGTTCCAGGGCGACCAGCAGCGCTTCGGCGTCCTCACGAAGCGCCTCCAGTGCGTCGTAACTCCGTTCGGGATGAACGAATTGCACCAGTTCGACCTTGTCGAACTGGTGCAATCTGTTCAACCCCCTTACAATTTTCCCGTGTGACCCCGCCTCGCGTCGAAAACACGGGGTGTACGCGCAGTACTTCAGTGGTAACTCCTCTTCGGGGATTATTTCATCCCGGTGAAGATTCGTAACGGGTACCTCAGCCGTCGGAATCAGATACAGACCATCCCGTTTGGCCTCATACATGAGGTCCTCCTTGTCGGGTAGCTGGCCTGTACCCCGTGCGGAATCTTCGTTGATGACAAGAGGGGGCTGGATTTCCGTGTAGCCGCGCCTGGTCGCCGTGTCCAGGAAAAACTGGACCAGGCTCCGCTGTAGCCGTGCGCCCTGGCCGCGATAGAATGGAAATCCGGCGCCTGATACTTTGGCTCCGCGGTCAAAATCAACGAGTGCATGTTGTTCGATCAAGTCCCAGTGGGCGCGGGGAGTGAAAGAAAAAGAGGGGTGCTTTCCCCACTCATGTACCACCTGGTTGTCTTCTTCCGTCCTGCCCACCGGGACTGTTGGGTGGGGGATATTTGGTATCTCATATAGGAGCCCGTTAAGATTTGCGTGCAGGGAGCGTTCTCTGCTCTCAAGTTCCGCCAGGCGCGATTTCATCTCTGTATTGCGGGCAATCAGTTTCTGTGCAGCATCACGCTGGCCGGACTTCATGAGAGCACCAATCTGCTGCGCCGACGCATTCGCCTCGGTTTTCAGTTCCTGGTGTTCGGTTACAGCCTGTCGCCATGAGTGGTCGAGCTCCAGGATGCGGTCGACGAGATCGGGAGATCCCGTGCGCTTCTTGTCGATGGCTTCCTTGACGACGGCAGGGTTATCGCGTATGAATTGGATGTCAAGCATGTAGAAAGGGAGATTTCAGGCGGTAGTGGGTAAACCGAGTGTTACACCCAGGTGGTTCAGGCCCCGGACCAACATTCGGGGCTGCCATCCGAGTTCCGACTGTGCTTTGAGTATGATGAAGCCGGACCGGGGGGGGCGAGCAGCAGCTTGCGTGAATGCGTGGCTGTCCGTGGGTTGGACAAGGTCGGTGCTGTAGCCGAAAACACGTGCGGTCACACGTGCCATCTCGTATACGGACATCAGCTCTCCGCCAGAGAGATTGTAAACTCCGTTTTTTCTGAAACGGATGAGCCGCTCAACGGCGTCGGCCAGGTCTACAACGTATGTCGGTGTGCGGATGTGGTCCGTCACCATGCGAACGGTTTCACCGCGTGCGAATTTGTCAAGCAACCACAGCACGATGTTGGATCGATTCAGGTTTTCTGCTACACCGTAAACGAGTACCGTACGGGCAATTGCCCAATTCGGAAGACCCGATTTTCTGACGTGATTCTCCGCTGCCAACTTTGATTTTCCGTAATACGATATCGGGTGTGGACGGTCGTTTTCGGTGTACGGCCCCGATTTACCATCGAACACAAAATCCGTTGACATCTGTATCAGCCGCGTGCCCTGGGCCCTGCACAGACGCGCCATGATCTCGACGGCGTCCACATTGACTTTCCAGCAGGCGTCACGGTCCGACTCGCAGGTGTCCACAGCGGTCATGGCCGCCGCGTTGACTACGACATCGGGCGTGAAATCCTCGAACACGGCACGTACCTGTTTGGCATCGGTAATATCGAGCGGGGTATAGCCGCACGATCCCCCGGAGTAGCGAGGTTCGGCCTGCAGACCCGTCGCGAGCACATCGTTACCAGGTGCCTGCCCCAGCTTGTGAACCAGGTGTTGCCCCAGAAGTCCGTTTGCCCCTGTGATAAGTATTCTTTGGAAGAGCACGTCTTGTGATAAATTCATCAGAGGAAAATCCGTAGCCCGACACCGGCCAGAATACGGCCTTCAAGGTGTGGAATGACCTCCATTTCCGGCATGAGTTGCAGAACAATCCGATAGTGTTCAATTTTGAAAAATACGCCTGCCTCAGCAGCTGGGCCGAGAAAAACTGCAGAATCAGACACGCCGCCCAGAACACCGGGACCGAGATAGAATGTGAGCGGTGAGTTGTCAACGGCAGACTGGGAGAGCGAATGAATGCGCATGCCCACGAATCCGTCCGCATTGAAGCTCGAGTGGAAATCCCATGCCTTCCTGCTGGATGTTTCGTATTTGATGCTCAGTCCGGAAAACGGTCCTACAACAGCGCCTATTTCCAGCGTCGGAAACGTTCGCGCCTTTTCAGCCGGCGTTCCGTCATCCTGTGCCTGCAGCGGCTCTGCAGACAGCAGACCCACAAGCAGTAGACCAGAGAGGTAGGCGCGGATCACGGATCGAGAAGTGATTCAGGCCTTGAAAGAGGCGAGGTAGTCCTGGACGTGGACGGCATCCCGGGGCTCCATGCGCCCGGACAGAAGGAGACGGAATTCACGGCGCCGTGCGGCGGCTTCATACCGTTCGTGCTCCTTCTCCGTCCCGGGAAGCAACCTGGGTACAGGTACGGGTTTGCCATCCTTTCCGACCGCAACGAATGTATAGAAAGCCCGGTTGCAGTGACGCTTTTCCGAACTCCTCGGGTTTTCCGCATACACGTTGATTTCTATTTCCATGGAGGAGCGGAATGCCCGGTTGACATGGCTCTCAAGAACAATGATTTCGGATTGGAGAATGGGTTCGTGGAATTCCACGGAGTCCACGCTGGCTGTAACACATACCATGCCTGCATGTCGCTGCGAAGAAATGGCGGCACAGACATCCATCCAATGCAATAGTCTGCCGCCCATGAGGTTACCGATACCGTTCGTGTCGTTGGGAAGAACGAGCTCACTCATGGTGCAGAGGGAACTGGACACCGGACGGCCAGCGGGTAAGGAGCCAGTCATGTTTTCTGCTTCTTTTTTTTGGCCGCGGGGAAGAGGATGTTGTTCAGGATGAGCCTGTAGCCCGGGGAATGCTTGTGGAGACTCAGGTCGGTGGGTTCCTCGCCCACGAAATGCTGGTAATCTTCCGGGTCGTGCCCACCGTAAAACGTGAAGGTCCCCTGTCCATAGGTACCGTTGAGATACCGTACTTCGTCCCGTCCAGGCGCTTCCGCGAGGATCACGACATTGGGCTTGATCACGGATTTCCTGAAATTGGTTGTCTGTCCAATGAACCCTTTGATTGTAGCCACATGGTTTTGCGTCAACATCGTGGGCACCGGATCATACTTCGCGCTGAATTCGAACAACGTGAAGTAGTCTACAGCGGGGTTCCGGAGTTGAGGTGGAGGGGGCCCGGAGTCGATGTTGGAATGCTCGTATTCCCGCGCGTTGAAAATGGGACGGAAATTCTCGAATGCCAGAGTTTTCGAGAAATCGAGATTACTGAGGGCGTCCGGGTCAATGGGGTCATTGTCGTATTCTGCCGGAACAATATCCGTTCCGGAAGCAGCCAGGGCTATGTCAAACGTATCTGTACCGGAACACATGGCAAACAGGAATCCGCCCTCGCCGACATAGGCTTTGATTTCCTCCGCCACGGCGGCTTTCATGTCGGGGACTTTCCTGAACCCCGCGCGCCGCGCCGCTAATTCGGCTTCCCGTTGCTGCTCTATGTACCATGCGGTAGACCGATAGTTGAAAAATTTGCCGTACTGTCCCGTGAAGTCCTCATGGTGAAGATGAAGCCAATCGTAACGTCCGAGATCACCGGCCAGGACCTCTTCGTCGTAGATCATTTCGTAGGGGACTTCAGCATAGGTCAAGGCCAACAGGACAGCATCGTCCCAAGGTAATGTCTGGTCCGGGGCATACACAGCGATTTCAGGCGGTTTCTCAAGCCGGACCACGGATGTATTTGCGTCCTCTGATTGTACCTCAGCCATTGTCCGGGCAGCAGCGGAAGCCGAAAGGGACTCATACGAAACACCCCGGACACGCAACTCCGAGATGACCTCTCCAGACGACGGCATAAGGAACGAGCCCCCCCGGTAATTGAGGAGCCAATCTACTTCGACCGTGCGTTCGAGTGCCCAATACACGATCCCATATGCCTTCAGATGATCGGTCTGTGAGTTGTCCATGGGTACCAGAAGATCCTGGGACGAAGCGATCCTCGGGACGGACAGAACCACGGAAAGTGTAATCCAGGTTACCAATGCTCTCATACCTGTTCTCCCCTGAGTACTCTGATGGCCATCCGGGCGTCGCTGGTCAACAGCGAGCGTGGATAGTCTGTTAAAAGACGCTCGAAAAGCTCAATGGCGCGATCTGGATCGCCCACATGGTCCCTGGCCAGTACAGCAGCCTGGAAAAGACTCCTGTCACCGAAAAAAGACATGGGGTGGATCAGCGGAATTTCGAGGTAGGCCTGCATGGCGTCATCCGTTTGACCAAGGTCGGCGAGTAATCCTGCCCGCAGGAATCGCGCATTGTCAATGATGGGATGATCCCCGAACTCGTCAATCAGGAAATTCAAGGTCATGACCGCATGATCCGTATTGCGCTGACGACGCTCAAGCTCGGCGCGCGCGAAACGGCGCAGTGCTGTGTTCAGGGAATCCGGTCCTTTGCTCTCGTTGATGAGGACTTTGAGGCCAATGGCATCGTTCGAAACATCTGAAAAGGAGTTTTCCTGCATGGCCTCCGCCAGGGCTACTGCGGCGTCGAATTGGCCCTGATAAAAGTGAAGCTGCGCCAACTCAAGGCGGGACGCATCGGCAAGGTCACCGGTTCTGAGACGCGTCACGAGGCGGGTAAAGCGGATACGGGCATCAGTAAGCCGATCTGTCATGATGGCAAGCTTTCCCAACGAAAAGGCCGCTTCGTCAGCGGCACGGGTACCGGGGTACCGGGCCGTCACTTCCGACAGGATCCTTTCCGCAGACTCAAGATCTCCGAGAACGTCCTGTTGCAGGCGGCCCATACGGGTCAACACGTCCGGTACGTGAGTATGCTGGGGATAATCGATCATGAAACGTTCATATGTGGCCAGCGCTGCCGAATAGTGAATGCGGCTGCTGTCGGGCTTCATCCTCTCATCAAGTTCGGTGGCCCACATCTCTTGCATGACACCAAGACCACGGAGGGCATCGGGAGAGGCAGGGGAGGATGGATAGCGCCTCAGTACCTCCTCGAATGCGTTGACTGCTACATTCCAGGCCCCCCCATCGGCTGCCGTCTGGGCGAATGAAAACAGCATGGCCCCCTCTTCCTTCTCCAGACGGTCTATGGCCTGCACGACCTGGTATGCGTCCTCATATCGTTCCAGTTCCACATAGAGCATACTCAAAAGCTCTCGGTAGGAACGGTTCAGCGGATCGCGGGCAACCGCACTCTCCACCGGGGGTACAGCCGACTGAATGGACGAGGAGTCCGTCATGTATGGCCCCAAACGGCTTTTCACGAAGCTGAGTTGTCCGGGATTGCCTTCCAGTAGTCCCAGGTACTCCTCGACCGCCTTGTCAAGACGCGACGTGAGTGCATACAATTGGGCCAGGTCGGTCTGAAAAAGGTCAGCATTACCAATTTTGCGACGTCCTTTCTCCAAGACCTCAATCGCGATATCGAACAGCCGAACCTGGAGCAGCGATCGGTACACCATGAGGTAGACCGAAGGCGATGCAGGCTGTCTGGCCAGGACCGAATCCCAGGTGGCGCGCGCGTTTGTCTCCATTCCGGCCAGAAACTGAAGTCGGCCCTTCTCTACAAGGAATACTTCAGGAGAACTGGCGCGCGACATCTGATCTTCAACCAGTGCAATGGCTTCATCGTAGCGCTTGACCTCTTCGTAAGCCTGCCTGAGCCGCTCGTAGAACACGTGAGTGCCCGGGCTGGACGCCAGAAGCTCCTTCAGCATGGGAATGGCACGGTCAAACTGACCGGCCTGCAGAAGCGATTCAGCCAATTGAAATCGCTCTACCTCCGAATTGTCGACATCCTGGGCGGTGATCGAATGCGTGGGACATGCCAGAAGGAATATGAAAATCAGCACATGGCGCATGTGAAGAGGCGTGTTCGGCGTGATGGGAAGCGCGCTTTAATATCGCCGGCACGGGCTGTATGTTTCCCCGACCACGCCTCCTGCCACAATTGATTGATATGCCTACCCTTGCAATTTTTGGTTCAACCGGCTCCATCGGCCGTCAGGCATTGGAGGTCCTGCGCGCATCTCCCGATACATATAGCGTACGGGTGCTCTCGGCATGGACGAATGTGGAGCTGCTGGCCGCGCAGGCGAAGGAATTCATGCCCGAGGTCGTGGTCGTGGGGACGCCAGAGGCGGCTCGGCGTTACAGATCCTGTCGTGATGATCTCCGTGAACATGTGCTTGTCGGGGAGGAAGGGCTGGAGGAAGCGGCGGCCTGGCCTGGTGTGGATACTATACTGTCGGCCGTGGTCGGGGCGGCGGGACTCAGGTTGACACTCCGTGCGGTGACTCTTGGACGGCGTATTGCGTTGGCGAACAAGGAGAGTCTGGTTGTCGCCGGCGACCTGGTCATGGAAGCTGCCAAGACGTCGGGAGCAGAGATCATTCCGGTCGATTCCGAGCATGCGGCTATTTTCCAGTGCCTCGTGGGGACCTCTCCAGATGACGTGGAGCGGCTTGTGCTGACGGCGTCAGGTGGCCCGTTCCTGGGTCGCACGCGCGAGGATCTGGTTTATGTGGGGGTGGATGAAGCGATGGATCATCCCAACTGGTCCATGGGCGCCAAGATCACTGTTGACTCCGCTACACTCATGAACAAGGGTCTGGAAGTCATTGAGGCACACTGGCTTTTTGGTATTGATCCGGACCATATACATGTTGTGGTCCATCCGCAGTCCATTGTCCACTCCATGGTTGAATTCGTGGACGGTTCAACGCTTGCTCAACTGGGTCCTCCGGACATGCGCCTTCCCATCCAGTATGCCCTTGATTATCCTGTCCGGAACCGCTCGGCGTGGCCGCGGATGGACTGGACTGAATCTCATCAACTGTCTTTCATGCCGCCCGACGTGCAGGCCTTTCCGTGTCTGGCGCTGGCATTCGATGCGCTCCGAGCGGGGCCATCGGCTACCGCAGTCCTGAATGCGGCCAACGAGGTCGCTGTTGCGGCATTTCTCGATGGCCGTATTGCTTTCAATGGTATTCCTGAAGTGAACGCGAAAGTCCTTGGTCGGATGGGCCGTATCCAGGTCCATGCGCTCGAAGATCGCCTTGCGCTTGATACGGAGGCGCGCGTGCTCACAGAGGAACTCATTGGTAAGGAAGGGAATTAGACCGGGCTGCCAGTCCACATCAACCGAACGGAACCCGGAATGTCGTTCATTGCCAACATGCTGTCCTACGTCGGCTGGGTTCTGCTCGCCATCATGATCCTCGTGTTCGTACACGAACTGGGTCACTTCCTCTTTGCCAAGCTTTTCAAGATGAGGGTGGACAAATTTTCGGTGGGGTTTCCGCCGAAGGTTCTGGGTTTCACACGGGGAGATACGGAGTATGTGCTCGGTCTGACGCCACTCGGAGGGTATGTCAAGATTGCCGGCATGGTGGATGAGAGTCTGGATACGGACAGTCTGACGTCCGAGCCGCAGGAGCATGAGTTTCGAGCCAAGCCCGTCTGGCAACGTATTCTGGTCATTACGGGTGGGGTCCTGTTCAACATCATCCTGGCGGCCGTCATCTTTGCGGGGCTGAAGGCGACATACGGAGAAATGTATGTACCCTCGATGGGGCCTGTGCGTGTCGATTCGGCCTCGATTGCCTACGATATCGGCATTCGGTCAGGGGACAGGATACGAGCTGTCAACGGGACTGTGGTGTCTGGAAACCGCGCATTTTTCGGTATTCAGGAAATGCTGCTTTCCAATCCACTGCGCCTCGAGCTGGAGCGGGATGGTACATCCATCGATGTTGCAGGTCCGGCTGACATGATGACACGGTTGAACCGGACGGAAGGACGGTTTGGCATTTCTTTCGACCCGGCCGTTGTGGGCTCGGTCGTGGATGACTCCCCGGCTGCCAGGGCCGGAATCATGGAGGGTGACCGGATAGTCCGCATCGACAGTACCGTGATTCGGTTCTGGAGTGACATCAGTGCGGCCGTGGCTGCGGCGGGTGGTGATGCTGTCCGTGTAGCCGTCATCCGCTCGGACGATCCGTACGCTACGGGTGCAGAGCGGAATACGATTGACATCATGGTGTCCCCGGACGAGACCAATGGGACGTGGTTGTTGGGTATAAGTCAGGTACTGGACTTCCGTGACTTCGGCCCTGTTGAAGCCGTTGGAGCAGGAATTGCGGACACCTGGGTCAATACCAGGCTGATTGCAACCAGCCTCAAGCGGGTGTTCTCGGGCCAGGACAATTTCCGGGAAAACATCGGAGGCCCTGTCATGATTGCCCGAGCCACGAAGGAAGCTGCGGACCGGGGTGCTCCCTTTTTCTGGAATATTGTGGCTGTGCTGTCGATTACGCTTGCCATCATCAATATCCTGCCGATTCCTGCGCTCGATGGTGGCCACCTGATGTTTCTCATCTACGAAGGTATTGTGCGCAAGGAACCGTCATTGAAAGTCCGTATGGTCATGCAGCAGATCGGGATGGTGATTCTGCTCCTGTTCATGGTTTTCGTCATTTTCAATGATTTCCTGAAACTGTGAGCCAGCCCGTGACTGATCTCGAGAAACAGGAGGAGATCCGGCAGAGGGGGGAGCTCCCGAGCCATGTTGCCATCATCATGGATGGTAACGGGCGCTGGGCCAGGCAGAAGGGGAAACCACGGGCACTCGGGCACCGGGCAGGCGTGGATTCCGTACGGGATGTGACGGAGGCATGTGCCGAACTGGGTATCCGGTATCTGACACTCTATACGTTCAGTACGGAGAACTGGAATCGTCCATCGCACGAAGTGGATGCCCTCATGAGCCTTCTTATCAAATCCCTCGAGAGGGAGGCTGCAACACTCCATGACAATGACATCCGATTGGTATCCATCGGTGACCGGGATGCTCTTCCCCCGGCGGCCCGGGAGCGATTGGACTCTGTTTGCGATGCAACGAAAGAGAATGCGGCCATGACACTTGTGCTCGCACTGTCGTATTCCGGACGGTGGGAAATTCTTCAGGCGGCCCGCAGCTTTGCATTCGAAGTGGAGGCAGGACGGAAAAACGCCACCAACCTTGACCAGGCCATGTTTCAGTCCTGTCTGTCCGATCCTGGCCTTCCGGACCCGGATCTGCTCATCAGGACGGGTGGTGAGAAAAGAGTATCCAATTTTCTGTTATGGCAGTTGGCGTATACCGAATTGTACTTCTCCGATGCGTTTTGGCCTGACTTCAGGCGCACACACCTCTACGAAGCCATAGAGGACTTCCAGGACCGGGACCGCCGGTTTGGGCGTGTGGAAAACGCCGGATAGGGACGTCGATTGGCACTCCAATAAAGGAAACCCACCCGGCTCGCCTGCCGTTAGGCCCATTCACTGATCACCTTAACTGCTTCGCCTCATCATCCAGTCTGTTCACTACATGCATATCCTTCGTCTCTCGACGTTTCTGGGAATGATCTTGCTGGCCTGGACGCCGGCAAGCACCCTTGCACAGGTGCAACCAGACGCCTACACGCGCCCCGAAGTACTTGATGTTCTCGGACTCAGCGTGGAAGGTGATGTTGATGAATTCAGTCGCAGCTTCGTTCAACAAACCAGTCAATTGGCCATTGGTCAGAAACTCTCCATTCCAGGCGACCCCGCCTTGAGCGATGCCATCCGATCCATCTATCGTCTGGGGACGTACGAAAATGTGCAGATTGTCGAGGAGCGGCGGGTCGGGTCCGGTGTTTTTCTGGCAATCCACGTACGGCGCGCGCCAACGCTGGGCGAGTACACCTTCTCGAATGTCAAGAAGGGACATGCAAAAGATATCAGAAAGGAAGTTCCTCTTGTTGCACGTGGTCCCGTCCAGGAAAGTGCTGTAGCCCGCTCCGTACAGATCATCAAGGATTTTTATGCAGATAAGGGACATCCGCTGGCCGAAGTCGAGATCGTTCGTGACCGGGTGGATGAGCGGACCCTCAATCTGGATTTCCGTATTGACAAAGGGCCGAAGGTCAAAGTCGAGGAAATCCGTTTCACAGGCAACGAGCAGGTATCTGACCGTCGGTTGCGGAAGGCCATGAAAACCAACAAAAACTCGTTCTGGAAATTCTGGAAGAACGGCAAGCTCAACCGGGAAGAATATGCCAAGGACATGGATCGGATTGTCCGCGCGTACAATGAGCGTGGGCACTATGATGCCCGTGTCCTGGAGGACACGGTCTATATAGCCGGCCTTGATGGGGGAGACCCGGAAATCCATGTGGAGGTCAAGGTGGAGGAAGGCCCGAAGTATCATATCCGCCGTATCCGGTGGGAGGGCAATACGCTGTTTTCCGATGCGCAGTTGACAGAGCGGCTGTCCCTGTTTCCGGGTGACGTGTACAATGTCAAGATGCTCGAGGAGAACCTGTTTGGTGTCGGCAAGAACAACGACGTCTCGAGTCTCTACATGAATGCAGGGTACATGCGTTTCGGGGTTGAACCGGAGGTCCGCGTGCGGGGGGATTCCCTCGACCTTGTCATGAATGTGTTTGAGGGCGACGTGTTTGAATACGGAAACATCCGTATTGCGGGCAACACCACTACCAAAGAGCATGTCATTCGACGCGAACTGTCAACCATTCCGGGTTCGACGTTCAGGCGGGATCAGATCCAGGAATCGGTACGCCGCCTCATGCAGTTGAATTACTTCACGCAGGAGTCCGTAGGAGCAGGCCCGGAAATTGACATCAATGACGGCAGCAAGACGGTTGATCTTCAGTACAATCTCGAGGAAACCGGCACGAGCCATCTGGAACTCTCGGGTACGTGGGGGCAGTTCGGTCTCGTCCTGCAACTCCGGTTCAATTTCAACAACTTCTCCGCTCAGAACCTGTTCGATGGTAAAGCTTGGTCCCCGTTGCCTTCAGGCGATGGGCAACAGTTCAGTATAGGTGTTCAGACCAACGGGTCGCGGTTTCAACAGTATCAGCTGTCGTTCACGGAGCCGTGGTTTCGCGGAAAACCCAAACCGCTTGGGTTTTCCACTTCATTCTCAAGAATCCGGGGACTGACCATTCTTGACACGGGGACGGCTGGAAACGGACGTCTGCTCACGTTCTCGCAGAGTGTGTTCTATCAGCAGCGCCTTCGGTGGCCCGACAACTGGTTTCGAACATCGACCCGCATCGGATACCAGTACTTCCTGAACGAGGACTGGATATCCACGCTCCCGCAGGGCGTATCACAGCAACTTACCATCACCCAGGACTTCACCCGGGACAACACGAATCATCCTCTCTTTCCCAGCCAGGGATCGAGCTTTCTGCTCTCTGCACAGATCGCTCCTCCCGTTGGGGATCTGATTCAGTTCCACAAGTGGAGACTGAATACGTCGTGGTATGCACCCATTACGCGAAAAATTTCCCTGTCGTTCAGTTCGGATTTCGGCTTCATCGGCACGCTCAACGGGGAAGAGGTGGAATTCGAGCGCTTTGTTGTCGGCGGTTCTCCCTTCGAGACGCAGGGGTTTCTGAGCTTTTTCGGCAAGGATGTGATTTACATGAGGGGCTTCCCCCTGGCAGCTGTCGGACCGAGAAATGCGGACAATGAACCGGTTGGTGGTCGTATCCTGAACAAATATGGTGCTCAACTGACCTGGATGGCGGTCCAGTCCCAGTCGTTGCAGGCCGCGCCATATCTATTCATGGATGCAGCCAATGCATGGGACCAGTTCCGCGCGTACAATCCGACGGACGTCTTCCGGAGTGCCGGGTTTGGAGCGAAGGTATTTCTTCCTATTCTGGGTATGGTCGAGATGGCGTATGGATACAACTTTGATGAATTCACGCAGTTGACCAGTGGCCACAACGGATCCAAAAAGTGGACCTTTCAGTTCAGCCTCGGACAGGGCTTCTGACGCCGTCCGGCGTACCGGAGAATGTCCTCCAATTCAGACAGTAACCCCATGAGAGTGTCAACAATAGTATCGGGTCTCCTGCTGGTGCTGTCGGTGCAGACCGCTTCAGCCCAGCAGAATATTGCGTACATGGATTCAGAGTACATTCTGGGCCGATTACCGGAATATGCCACCGTACAGCAGCAACTGGACCGTTTATCGGGTGATTGGCAGAAGGAACTGGACGCCATGAAGCGGGAACTGGACACCCGGTTTCGTGAATACCAGTCCCGGGAACTGCTCTACACACCCGAAGAGAGACAGAGGAAGCGCCAGGAAATTGTGCGTGCTGAGAATGAGTTGGAGCAATTGCGAACGCGGTATTTCGGCCCGGAAGGCGAGATATTCACGCGGCAGGAACAGCTCATGAGACCACTGCAGGAGCGTATCCTGGAAGCCGTCGAGCAAGTGGCCACGGCGGAAGGATATGACTACGTGTTTGACATTTCAGGCGACTTTCTGTTCATGTTCCGACGCCAACAGTACAACGTCTCTGATCTCGTGCTGAGAGAACTCGGCATAGACCTTGATATGAATCAGTAACCACATTCAGTGAACACATAAGAACTCAAATCCATGTACAAGCATTCACTCACGCTACTCGCTCTTCTTCTGCTGGGCTCCAGCGCCATGGCGCAGTCTGCGGACAACTCCATTCGCATTGGCTATGCCGATCCGGAACTGATTATCCAGTATATGCCGGATTACCGATCCATACAGGAGGAAATTCAACGCGAGGTTGCAACGGGACAGCAGGCGCTTCAGGCCCTTGCGGAAGATTTCCAGGAACGTGTTGAGCGCTACGAGAAACAGCGTCCGCTGTTGACGCCCGAGCGCCAGCAGGAGCGTGAGTCCGAGCTGGCCCAACTCCAGAATGAAATCAGACAATCGGCCGAATCCAAGGATGAGGAAATTGCCCAGAGGGAACAGGAGCTGATGGCACCGCTTCTGGATCGCGTTCAAACGGTTATTGATCGTATTGCGACGGCCAATAATCTGGACGTTGTCATGCGTTCACCAGCCCTGCTTTATGTCAATGAAGACCGTGTCATGAATCTGAACCTGGATATCGCCCGGGAACTCGGTATTGAAATCGACGAAGATTCCGAAGCGGTCCAATCGGTTGGAAACTGATACGATAAAACGGACGGGAGTCCAAGCGCTTTGAGTACTGCGCATTCGGAATTTGACCCTGAAGCAGTGCGTCGTGTCACGACGCAGACATTACAGGAAATGAAGTCGGCTGGAACACCGATTGCCATGCTGACGGCATACGACTATACGTCCGCACGCATTCTGGATGGTGCTGGCATTGATGTCATCCTGGTGGGCGACTCTGCCTCCAATGTGATGGCAGGTCACGAAACGACCTTGCCAATCACGCTGGACCAGATGATTTACCATGCCCAGTGTGTCGTGCGTGGTGTTGAGCGCGCTCTAGTAGTGGTGGATTTACCATTTGGATCGTATCAGGGAAACAGCCGGGAGGCACTGGTTTCGGCCATCCGCGTCATGAAGGAGTCGGGGGCGCACGCGGTCAAGCTCGAAGGAGGACGGGCCATTTGCCCAACCGTTGAGCGCCTTATTGATGCCGGTATTCCGGTCATGGGACACCTTGGCCTCACCCCGCAGTCCATTTACCGATTTGGTACATATAAAGTCCGGGCACGGGGGGAGGAAGAGGCACGTATCCTCGAAGAGGACACGGCCATGCTGCAGGAGGCGGGTGTTTTTGCACTCGTTCTGGAGAAAATTCCTTCCAGCCTCGGCGGCCGTGTAAGCCATGTACTCGAGATTCCAACCATCGGGATCGGTGCAGGGCCATCCTGTGACGGACAGGTACTTGTGACCCACGACGCACTTGGTCTCACGACAGACTTCAATCCCAGATTCGTACGGCGATACGCGCAGCTCGATACGCTCATTGCGGGTTCCGTAAAGACGTTCGTCGAGGATGTCCGTTCACACAGGTTCCCTTCGGATGACGAAAGCTACTGATCGCCCTTTGATTCTCGTCGCCAATGACGATGGAATAGATGCACCCGGTATCCTGTCGCTGGTGTCGGGACTGGATGGGCTGGGAGATATCATGGTATGTGCTCCGATGGAGGAACAGAGTGCTGTTGGCCATGCCATAACCATGCGGGATCCCGTGCGGGCACGTGCCTGGCCCTTCCGTGGCCCCTCCGGACCGGTAGATGCCTGGGCCGTCAAGGGGACACCGGCGGATTGCGTCAAGTTGGCTCTGAACAAACTGGTACCCCGGCGACCCGATCTGGTCGTCTCGGGCATCAATCACGGTCCCAATACAGCGGTCAATGTCCTCTATTCGGGTACCGTGAGTGCTGCCACGGAAGCATCCATCCTGGGTATACCCTCCATTGCATTCTCACATTGCAAGTGGGGTATCGGGGATTATGAGGCGGCAGCCCGAATAGCCCGGCAGATTGCAGAACATGTGTTGACACATGGAATGTCGACGGGAATTCTTCTCAACGTGAACATACCCGATCTGCCGTACGAAGAAATACGGGGCATTATGACAACACGACAGGCCCGTTCCATGTGGGAGGAATCGTTCAGTGAGCGCAAGGACCCGTTTGACAAGTCATACTACTGGTTGTCCGGGACGTTCGTGAACCTGGACAGTGGAAAGAATACAGATTTGCAAGCTGTTGAGGACGGTTATGTTTCTGTGACACCGATCATGCATGACCTCACGGCGCACGCGGCTCTTCGTGATCTTGAATCCTGGGATATCATGGGTGCACTCCATGGGTGAGTTGCGAGCCACGCTTGAAAAACAGGCCTCATCCTTTCACTTCACCGCCCGGACGGGCCGGGGGGCTACGGTCCAGATCGATGATCCGTCCTCGCACGCGGACGGCAAGGGTCATGGCGCAAGCCCCATGGAACTGTTGCTGGTAGCCGTGGGTGGATGCAGCGCAATAGATATCGTATCCATCCTGGAGAAAGGAAGACACGTGGTGGATGCGCTGGATATAGACGTGCGCGGGGAAAAGCCGGACGATGCCGTACCGTCATTATTCCAGAAAATACACATCCGCTATGGATTCCGCGGAAATGTCCCGGTAGACCGTGCCCGGCGGGCCATCGAGTTGAGTATCGGCACCTACTGTTCTGTAGCGCATACGCTGATGCCAACGGCACAGATCACATGGGATTTCACCATAGATGGGAAGATCTTTGGCCCCGTCAACACTGCGCCGGGATTTACCGGCGAACCCAGATAAGCGCCGTCTGCGCCGGCACGGTTACACGGCCCGATGCAGGGTCATGGACGGACGCTGCAATCCCGTCAGAATGTATCTGGTGGCCATCTGAGATCTGGATCCAATCTGCACCGGGAATAGAAAGCCCTTCGAATGTGCCTTCCGCCCTGCCGGAGTTGATGAGGACGAGTACGGTCCTGTCGACCAGATACCCGAGCATATCAGTGCGCTGAGGCTCGAAGAATCGGTAGTAATCAGCCGCCGGTTCATGACCGCCGACACGGAATACAGCACCGACGTTGGACGACCTGAAGTCCAACAGGCCTTTCCAGTATGCCAGCATGGCGTCGTAGTCCATGGGACTGTCAGCTCCGACGGTATCCCACAGGTATTGGTTGGCGCGCCGCAGGTTGTATGTATCCCGTTTTCCGTGGATGTATATGGGACCAGAGTCCGTTTTTTTGACCAGTTCGACGAGTGGGGCTATGCCTTTGGAGCGCATGATTTCCGTACCACCGTGAAGCACAATGGGGCCAAGTGATGTCGTGAGCAGTGTCGCCGCAATTCGGAACGCCGCTTCATCCACGTGCTTGAGCCCATTCCAGTCCATATCGGAAAAACGGTCAGCCAGCGTCCAGTTATCGTGGATGTCGAGGTAATTGATGCCCCGGTTCGGGTCCATTTCCTCCGGGAAGGAATTGGTCAAACCGCGCTTTGTCTGCTCACGAACCGAACCGTCACCTCCGGCAAAACCACGATCCGTACGTGGGTCCACCGGATTGGACACCGGTCCCTTGAATGCATTCCTTGCATCGTCCTGGAAGTAGGTGATGGGCGCATCTGCCTTGTACCATCCGAAATCCGGATCCGAGGCTACTCTAACGTCCGTAGGGGGAATCCAGGCTTCACCGTAAATAATCAGATCTTCCGGCAATTGATCCTTGACCCAGCGCAGCGTCTGCTCATCAATCTGACCAGCAAGATCAATCCGGAATCCATCGACGCCAAGCGCATTGACCCAGTGGCTGAGTTGGTCCAGGATCCAGCGTTGGACCATGGGACGCTCTTCCGACTTTATTTCATTACCGAACGGGCCAATATGGCGCAGCGAGTCATCGGTTCTGTGATAGAAGGGGAGATCGATGGCATTGAAATTGAACAGTAGGTGTCTTCCGTCCATGTTTTCACCGGTATGGTTCGGGACCACGTCAATAATGACAGACAGCCCCTGATCATGGAACGCCTCGACAAGCGCCTTGAACTGTTCGCGCTCCGCGCCGGGCTCGGTTCGCGGGTCGCGAAACCGGGATTCGACCGCAAAAGCATGCGTGGTTCTGTAGCCCCATTGATAATTTTCTTCCGAAATGCCCTGTTCTATCATGTACGGGTCGTCCCGGAATGCACGTTGCCATTCATCGTCAGGATAGTGCAGATACTCCTGGACGGGCATGAGGTGGACTACGTTGATGCCCAGGTCGACCAGATAGTCGAAACCAATGGCTCGCCCCCGGCTGTTCGTCAAACCAGGCATGGCCATGGCACGGAATGTGCCCCGGAGGGCTTCATCTACCGGCAACCTGTCGGTGAAGTCCTGGACGTGTACCTCATAGGCGATGACATCTTCCATACGAGGCCGGCCTCCGGTTACGGGTGAAGGTGGAGGCGTGTCCCGCCAGACGCGTGCCTTTCCGAACGAGTCATCGCTGACCAGTGCATATGGGTCTGTGATATAGGCTGGATGCGTGCCGTAGAAGTAGTTGCCCGGCTCGTCAGGCCCATGAATGGTGTATGTGTAGTACACACCGTGGTGGTTTCCGGGCTCGGTGGCTTCCCACACACCGTCGTTGTCGACACTCATGATCACCGTTCGGTCGGGTACTTCTGCAGGTGTGTCCCGATCCGAGTAGAGATGCAATTCAACACCGAATGCCCGCGGGGCGAAGAGCCTGAAGGTTGTTTCGCTCCCGTCGACCGCAATGGATGCCCCCAAGGTCTTATCGGAATACAGTGTGGAAAACCATGCATCCCGTCGGATGAAGTGCTCTTCCCCTGTGGGGAGATAGATGAGCGTATGCAGCCTGCGAACGTCAAGAGGTGTTTTGGGGACGAGGAGGTAGGACTGTGCCCGTTTGGGAAGGACGTTGCTGACCTGAACGTCCCCGGATGCAGCAGTCCGTATCCGGAATTCGGACGCGTCGGGCTGGACGTCAGGATCCGAGACATGGACTGTGATCAATGATTTGTTCACGATCTGGGCACGTGAGATGTGCTGTCTCGCGGATGTCGGCGTTGAGATCAGCAGCAGGACGCAGAAAGGCAGGATTACGCGGAGCATGGTGGCGTGGGTGCGTGTGACGGATGACCGTAATATATTCAGGCGGCGCGTCCGGGAAAATGGAATATTCTGGCGACGTTATTCTCCTGGTGAGGTGCCATGAGTCCGGTCACCTGACGAAGGAGTTGTACTTGGGACACGGCACGATCTGTGACTGCCGACACGTGTACATTCGTGGTTTCCGAATCGACATCCTCCCAGAATATGTGAAGGCTGTCCTGGGCACCATCATGCAGGTGTTCACGCATGAAGGTGGTCAGTTCGTCACGGATTGTCGCCAGGTTGGCAGAGCGCGATACGGGAACGCACAAACTGACGGCCTGTGCGTTGTCCAGGAACGTGACGGCGGGACCCAGCATAGCCGCTGGATTCAGTACGACCGACTCGCCTGTCGTGAGGTCTAATCTGACGGTGCTCCTGCTGAGCTTGATGTCCCGGGCCCTGACTCCATGGAAGAGAACAACAAACCGATTTGCTGCACGTAACTTCCATCGCCACGACGTCATGGCCACAACAAGTTGTATGGCCGACGAGGATTCGATGGCGATGGAAACGGCACACAGGGCAAGCGCAGTTGAAATTCCCGCAAGCGGCCCCAGAACGGTCACAACCCCTGCCAGAAGGAGTGCATACAGCAGACACTGGCGTACATACCACAGCAGATGGGAATCGCGGAGATGCGAAATATTGCCAAGTTCAGTGTGGCGAGTGCGTACGACATGTCGAATAACAAGATCAGCGGCAATTACATAGGACAGGAACGAAAGAATCCAGAGGAGTACGGCTACGGGAGTGACGGGGGGTAGTGGCACGACAAATCCGGGTGAGGCCGCGGAATGGTCACGGGAACGGCCCCTGGAAAGATCGTATTCCTGAGCCGGCACAGCGCTTTCATCAGGATGTGCGGTGTCCTCCACGGGTGGGATCACCGGCATGAGCACTGCCGATGCAGCCAACGTGTCTGCATCATGTTGAATCGGTCGTGGGGATGACGTCGACCCGCGGAATTGTGATGGAGATGGTGACGGTGACGAATCCGGGGCCGGTGCAGGAGGAGGGGATGGAGATCCAAGTTGAAGCGATCCGGACGATCCTGTGTCCTGGAACCGGATGGTGCGTTTTACCGGAACGGCTTCGAAATACCGTGTCGTGACGGCGCCACCGGTGACGGTAATGCTGTATTCCTGCTCTGCAAAGGTGTGGTAGGCGGGAAGACGATCAGCGGATAAGAGCCGCAGCACATAGGAGCCGGCGGGAACGCCCCGGACTGTAAAAGAGCCGTTTCTGTCGGTTCGTACCCGCCAGGAACGCGCATCGGACCGAAGTTCAATCACGGCACCAACTATGCGTTCCTTCTCGACCATTCCGGATCCTACATCGCGGTGCAGAAGACCCGCTTCTCCGGGTGGGCCGAGCCGGGCTACATGACCGGAAACACTGCCGGCAGAGACGACCGGGATATCGATCGTACCTGCGTCAGCTCCGACGAGGTACGGCATTTCCGTCAGTGTAACCATCCCATTCGGGAGGGATACTTGATTGACTTCCAGGTATTCCGAATGGCCCATCGACTTGGGAATGCGAAATTTTCCGTGGGCGTCACTGATAACCAGGTGTGAACCGTAACGAAGAAGAACACCTTCTATGGGAATACCGGTATCACCATGGTAGACATGGCCATGTAACACATCCAAGGACGCATCACTGGACCGGGGCACGGGTATTCCCAGAGGCACGGTCACACCCATACGGAATTCCATTTTCCTGTCACTGGATCGTCCGTCCGACATACTTGTCTGGCTCTGGACGAACGCACGACTGCCCGACTCGAACTGTTTTGACGCCTGGAAAGTGAGGCTGCGGTATGTCTGGGTTTCCCGACCAGTGACCCGATTCTGGATGCCACCCACGGACACGTGCAATTGAGCAGGAAGTTGGACTCCGGCACGGATGCCATATTGCTCGTACTGCTGTCGGATGCGGGACGAGATCAGGAAATCCGAGTAACGGTCTCCACTGGCCGATATGCTGAGCCAACGGGTGGGGCTGATCCGCGCTTGGAGGCGGGTTCTGTGGGTGGGCGAAGCCCTGTTGTCCTGGTCAATCCGTTGACCGAAATCCCGGGTTGCGGTGATGCCCATGCGCGAGCGCTGCAGACCTGTTGTTGCGCGCAGGACGCGTGATTCCGATGAAAGACGGTGGTCCGGCGTGCGGAGCACAATACGGTCGCGTGTGGCCCGGACGGATGTGGTCCATGTTGTGGCATGAATGCGGCGGGAATAGGTAACTCCCAGCTTTGCAACGTGCAGCACTCGGTTGGAACCCAGGTCAGAATTCCTGTACTGGACCTGGAAGGACTCCTCCAACTGAAGTCCGGGCAGCAGTTTGAGGCGAACAGATTCGGAAAAAGACCGGGTGCCGGATTGTGAGCCCGGAAGTGACGTGGCAGCGCTCAGCGCCTCCATGCGGCTTTGAACTGGACCCCTGGTATACGCCGTCTCGACGCGACACGAGGGGTCTGAAAGGCGACCACTGCCCGACAGGCCACATTCAGCCCCGATCAGCGACCGTGACCCGGCCGGTGTCCAGTCGTAGGCAAGCGTTGCAATCGATCCGGAGTAGAGCCCCTTTCGCGTCAAGAGGTTTGCCGAAAAAAATGAAGATGTGTTCAGGTGTCGGCGTACCGAGACGCCCGCAAGTGCGTCGTCGGGTGCGTAGGAGCGACTTCGGCTTCCAAGCAACGTTACGTCCCATGCGTTGAAGAGCATTCGGGATGATGCTCCCAGTCGGTAGACACCCCATGTCGTAAGTCGCGACATATTCTGTGCATGATCTCCGACGACGACTTCCACCTTTTCAGACGTGTAGGAGATGCGGAATTCATCTCGTGCACCCAAGAGTCCCTGGGACGAGTTACCGGCAAGGGTACCAACGACTTCCACGTCTCCATTGAAGGCATCGAATGCAGTCGAAATGTGGGCGACGGGTTGTGTGCCTCGTTCGTTTCCGATGGCTTCCATCGTGAGGGCAAGAGGCACGGGCTGGCCACGCGTTGCCATCTTTTCATACAGCGGAATGATGTCCGTTCGAATGGAGACATGGTCTTCGATCCCGGGGGAGTCGACAATGCGAGCTGTGATGGTGTATGACGCCGCCGTGACGGCTTCCGTGTCGCTGTTGGTTGTGAGGGAGATGGGGACCACCGCGGATTCACCCGATTCAAGCTCCAGACTGTGGGCACCAAGGTGTAATTGTCCGGCATCGGATCCATCCCAGGAGAGCGCCATGCTGGCACGTGCGTTCCCGTCGTTGAATACGGTCAGTGCGGCCTGGACGGTCTTCCCGGCTGCAACAAAGGGCGGCGTTGATTCCATGTGCATTGACAGACCGTACTGCGTATCGACGGAAACGCTGACCGTTTCGGAGGCAGATAATTCCGTTTGACCAGGGGCAGAGACAGAGAACGTGACGTCATACGAACCGGCCAGGAACAGGTCAGGGACGTGGACGCTGACCAGGCGGACAACAGGATTTTCAGGACGGACTGTCATTTCCGACTGCGGGCGGAGACTTCTCCAGCCCGCCGGCATGTCAAAACGGGGTGTCAGTGTGGCCAAGCCGGATCCGGAGAGTTCGACCCTGAATGCCAGTGTCATGACGTCGCCAGGTGCAACGCGGATGGGTGACTGGCCGACAAGGGAAACGAAAACAGAGTCGGGTCCTGAAACGATTTCAGCCGCCCCCTGTGGGGGGACGGCTAAAAACATGATAAACAACACTATGTGTCGAAGCAGAGGCACTTAGTTGATGGCAAGAGTGTATTCGGCTCCGAAGACTTCGTTCATTCCAGCGTCCATGATTACAAGGGCCTTGTACTCACCTTGAGGTAGCGATCCGAGTACGATTTTCTGTTTTACGGATGTCCCCGGATAGATCCTGTTTTTGAATCCATCCCGTTTTCCGACCGGATTGCCCATGGCATCGTAGAGTTCGATCCAGATATCGGGCTGTGCCAATCGGTTTCCGTTGTTCACGATGGAAACATCCAATTGGGCGTGACCTTGTTCGTTTTGTACAAGTGTGCTTTCCATGATGTTCAGGAGACTTGATCCGGTTCCTGTGATATGGGTAGCAACTTGTATGCCATACCGGGTAATCTGTCGAATACCGAATTCTGCCTTCGTAGAGTCTGCATTGGTACGCGACTCCGGTGAATCCACGGGGATACCCTCGACCATTATCATGCTCCACCAGGAACCGGAAAGGGTATCAGAGTCGGGAACGTGTACCGCGTACGGGATGGAAACAGTCTGAAGGGGTGGAACGCTTGTGGAGGAGAGACCGAGATCAATCCAGCGTGCATTGGATCGGGCCAGGGCTCCCGGTGCGCCGAAGAAGTTGGATCCATCGAAATGGAACGAATAATCGGTCTGGTAAATCCGGATTTCCTCCATCACGTTCGAGTCGTTCCGGACCGAAATCGTGCCGTGGTATGTGGTGCCGGGTTCGGCAACCTGGTCATGACTCAGTTGGCTCCGTACGGAAATCTGCGCTTCGGCGACAGATGTGCCGCATAGTGCAAGTAAAAGTGTAGGTAAAACAAGACGTGTCATTGTGCCAGAAGGGTATAGGTTACTGTGTGCGTATCGTCTCCGTGTGTTTGACTGTTGCCGTCCGCAACACGTGCTGAGGCCCGGTATCGAAGCAGTCCGGTACCCTGTTGGGATCGGGATCCGGGCAGGATATTCGTGAGGATGTCTTCATCGAACATGCCATCGACGAGTTCGACCTCGGGGTGCATATCGACCATGCTTCCGGTTCCATAACTGGTTACCTGCAATTCCACGAACAACCGAAAGTGCTGTGAGGTAGCCATGGTTGAGACCACGAGTTTGGCGGGAACGCCGAGATTGGCGTCCCAGAATATTCGCGTACCGGCATCCGTGGCATCGACAGGCTCTCCGCCGGGCGGAGCTTCCGATATCTCGAGTGTAATGGGGCCACCACCGGTCAGGAATTCAAGCCTCTGCGCATCGACACTTGTCGCAGAGGTACCCATTATAATGACTGCTAATATGTAGCGTAACAACGACATGTGCCCAGTCAGTTGGATGTCAACGTGAAGGTTACTCGGCGCGATATGCCTGCAGTGCCAGTTGGTGCGACCGTGATATCGGCATGGCCTGTGTAGGTTATCCCGAGGTTGGTCGCAGCAATCAGGTTGACACCTTTGACGAGGTCGACCGGATCGCTGCTGAGTATTCGACGGGTGGCCGTTGCGCCCGGAGGAGGCGTGAGTTCGACCGACAGTTCCATACCGGCAGGAAATTCCGTATCGAGTGACCCCACGATTTTCTTGTCACTTCCGTTGACCGTGAGTGCATAGGTCGACCCGGAGTGGGTGACCGGTGAGAGCGGCGTTCCTGCTTCCGCCTCGGCAATGGGGATCAGTACGTCACCGCTTATTGCGATCCGGTTTATTTCCAGCACGCGAACCGTGACTGTCTGGGAGAGCGATACCTGGTTTCCGGCAAGTGGAATGGCGTCCGGAAGGGGAGGTGGAGTCTGGGCCCACGCAGACGGGGACAGCCCAAGCAGCGCCACAACACACGCCGAAAAGAGAGAAAGGGCCCATGCCGCGAGTCCAACAGTCTTATAACGCTGTGGATGCACCATGGACCCTTCTCCTTTTCTGCTTGATCAACAACGACAGCGGTCAGTTGGTAATCGTGTACGTGACGGTGTAACCGGTCGACACCAGTTTGCCAGCTGCGGCCGTTGCCGAGAACGTGTAGTTCAAGGCCAGTCCGGACGCGGCTATGGTAGACATGCCGGTCACGACATCGGATGCAGTTTCCGTCAATGCAACGTCCGTGCTGCCCGTTGCACCGAGGGGTGCAGCCGCATCCACGACCAGTGACATGTTCGCCGGAAGGTTGGTATCAATCTCCGCCGTGATCTTCTTGGCCGACTCGTTCGTCGTGACGGCATACGAGGCTGAACCGGATACCGGATCCGGATCGGAACCCGGCGTCGCCTGGTCGATGGTCAGTGTGACGTCGCCCGTGATGGCCAGGACATTGATGGCCGCCACCTCCATGGTGACGGTATGGCCTTCGGTATCTGTCTGGGCAAATGCGACATGCGACACACCGAGTGCGACGAACATGGCGAGCGCAAATGCACGTAGTGTTCTATTCATGGTATTGTACCTCCTTGTACAGACTGTGAGTGAAATCGGAGGCCTGTCCTCCGACTCAAACCGGGTATCGTCTGCTTTCCGGGTTCCTGAAGCCATGAATTGCATGACGACGTTACCGTTTCAAGAACGACAAGGTCTTGGTAACACTAAGCCCGCCAACACGTAATCGGTATGCGTAAAGGCCTGATGTGACGCCCTGGGGACGCCACATGACATCGTGCCAACCTGCATCGAGCCGGGTATCCTGGAGCAGGGCTACACGCCTGCCGAGCATGTCATACACGGCCAGTTCCACATGCCCCGACTCATGCGTCGCGAACCTGATGGTCGTTGACTCCATGAATGGATTGGGATAATTCTGCACCAGGATGACGGACGCCTCCGGGAGGGACGCAGCGGTCTGCGCCGCATCCAGTCCGGCCCAGTCCGGGCTCGCCATGATGATGCGGAATCGCGCGTGCCCCCGTTCGGGCAGTATGGATCCGGGATCGACGACATCGGCTGCACGCACCGTGAACCGGTACAGTGAATCGGCGAGCAGATTTCGCTTTTCGCCCGTATCGAGGTCAATCAATTGTACCGTCCACCCGTCAGGAATGTGGCGCACGTCTGGCCAGGAGAGCGTATAGACCCCGGATTTTGTAGCCGCGTGGTGAAGGTCGAAGAGGATATGTTCATCTTCGGGGAGGCGCGCATCGAATGCGAGATTGTCTCCGCTCGACCGGGTCCAGAGTGTCGTCCAGTCCCGCGACAGGGGACTGAGTCGGGGAACCTGACCATCGCCAGACATGATCACATAGGTCTCATTGTCTGCAAGGCCTTCGCCCTCGACCGCGAGTCTCACGTGTGGGGGAAGGCTCTCTGCAGATCCTTTGCCGAAGTGTTCGGCGCTCACAGCGGCTGCGGCCTCGGTCGTTGTCCATGCCAGTGTTGCCCCCGATACCACGGCTTCGGTCATGATACCCGTGAACGGAGCGATGTAGCGGCCCGCCAGGCCGAGACCGGTTTTCGCGTCGTAGTAGCGGTAGCCTGTCGTGCCACCGCCATCGGTCAGCTGCGGATCCCATGTGGCATAAGACGATGCTACACCGGAACTCGATGAAACCGTTGCGTCCCAATCAATATTGGCCGTCCCCGGGTTCGCCGTGTAATTATATGATTTATCGAGAGACGGGTCGAATGAGAGTGTTTGGGGAGATACGGCGGGCACATTGCCAGTTACCGTCCAGGTTGCTGGCAGGATGCTCTTTCCGAGAGCATCCCGAGAAAATGCGTAGAGAATGAGGGCGCTGCCCGGTGCCAGTCCCTCGTCCGCGTCAGGGGCATTGGCCCAGTCCTGGGAGGCGAATTGGAACGTCTTCACGTTCGATGCACCGCCGCTGACGTCAGCCCAAGCTCGACCCTGCGTCAGAAACGGCTCGTTCAGGGACGAATAGGTGGTTCCGGAAACCGGCGTGGCCAGCATGCGCCAGCCGTCCTGGGCCAGTGTGAATGAGCGCTGCATCTGGACGGGGCCATTGACTGTGCCTGCGTTCATCAATGTTGCGCCGTGAGGGAGCGTGAGCAGGTTGGACTGCGTCGTTGTCAGCGTTCCATTTCGGACCGTGACGTGATCCCGGGCCGTAACGGCTGTCTGCAGTGAGACCGATCCGCCAGGGCGGTCAATGATGATGGATGCGAACGTGAGTGCCCCCCCGGACGATGCCATGGTCGATGCCATGTCGCCCGTAAACAGTACGGGGCCGGCAGTGGCAGGTGACTGGCTCAATTCGAGATCACCGTATATCTCGAGTGCGTGACTGGCCATGTCGACGCCTCCTGCACGCTCAATGAAGGAGCCGGACACCGACAGGTCCGTTGCCTGCAACAGCGATCCAGTGTCGATGACAAAAACGTCGAAGGGGTCCCGCCAGGTGCCTGACATTCCGAGTATATGGGTGGCTGGACCTTCAAGAATCATCGATACGCGTTCCCGCGATCCGGTTCGCACAAGGCCATCTACGGTCAGATTGCCCGACACGCGAAGCTCTGGCGCGCCCGTGGACCAGGCCAGGTCCAGCGTTGCATCCGTAGCTACTGTCACGTTTCCGCGGGCCGAAAGCCGGCCACTTCCAACGACCTGATAGACGAAAACACCCGATTCCACGACAAGGTCACGACCAACATCCAGGGGTGCTCCGAACAGATCCCACGCCATGGCCGCGCTCCCCGTCGACCTTACAATGAAATCCTCCGAGATGCTGGAAGGAACAGCCCCGATGGCCAGATTGGCTGTCTGTCCGGTATTATTCCAGATGAACGTCTGTACGTCATGTGCCATGTTGACCGGCAGGGACTGGATCACCCCGGTTATTTCCAGTACAGAACCCGGATTCCACGTCGTACGGGCGGGTTCGGGCAGGGCGCCTCCATTCTGTGCGTGTTCAAACACGCCCCCGGTCTCCATGACGAGTGAAGAAGAACCGGTCAGATCCACGGATCCCGCGTTCGCCAATCGACCACCAGTAACCTGTACCAGGGCGTTTTTGGCCAGTTCTATCGCGCCCGAATTCTGTATGAGACCGCCATCGAGAACAGAGACGCGTGCGTCATTGTCCATACTCAGCGTACCTGAATTCAGCACAAGGGCGCCACTGGTTATGGACATTGTGGCGCTTCGGTCCAACTCCACGCGGTCGCCAACGTTGTTGAAAAATGTGGAACCGCCGTCCAATTGCAGCAGTGCAGCATTGCGCGTGCGGATGGTGCCATAGTTCCAAAGAAGACCCTCCGAGAAGAGATCAACGCCGGTTCCGTCATTGACCGTCAGGTCGGTGATGTTGTACAGGAGAGAACCCGGCTCAATGTGGATCTGGTCATAGCGACCCGGCTGGTCGGCGATCACAAAATGATCTGTGCGGACCGTGATGGCCCCCGCATTCTGATTTCTGGGCGGACGGCGGGCGGCACTCCATGAGCCGTTGCTGTACGTTTCCCATGTGGTCGAGGACGACCACCATCCGGACTGGCCGGTTCGATAGTCGCCGTTGGACTGGGCGCTGGAAAGCCCGGCCGTGGCTGCACAGAGCAGCAGTAAAAGTAAAAGGCGTGTCATGGCAGAGGGGGTCAGGCGAAGTTGTCCGGAAGTTGGATCCCGATAAAAGGGAACTCCCGTTGTCTGGATCGCCCGGAAACCCTCTTCCTTAAACGGCCTGTGCTGCCTTGAGTGTGTTCTGCAGCAGAACAGCGATGGTCATGGGCCCAACGCCACCGGGAACCGGTGTGATATATCCGGCAATGGGCTCGACCGCGTCAAAATCGACATCGCCCACGAGACGGTAGCCCCGCTCACGGGACGCGTCTTCAATGCGGTTGATTCCAACGTCAATAACCGCAGCACCGGGTTTTACCATGTCGGCGGTTACAAAATGGGCCCTTCCGATGGCTGCAACAAGGATGTCCGCCTGTCTTGCCATCACCGACAGGTCTTTCGTACGGCTGTGGCATACTGTGACCGTCGCATCTATCCCCTTGCGCAGCATGAGGTTGGCCAATGGCTTTCCGACGATGTTACTGCGTCCGATAATGACACAGTGTGCCCCGCTGGTTTCGATGCCTGAGCGCTCGAGGAGTTGAACGATCCCGGCGGGTGTGGCGGGGGCAAATCCATCAAGACCGATGGAGAGCGCTCCTACGGAGGCCGGATGGAAACAATCGACGTCCTTTTTCGGCGAAATGGCGTTGATGACTCGTGTCTCGTCAATATGGTCGGGCAGGGGGAGTTGTACCAGGATGCCGTCTATATTCGTGTCGGCATTGAGCCGCGTGACTTCACTGAGCAGTTCCCGCTCTGAAATCGTGTCCGGAAACGTCAGTGTGTCGCTGTCAATGCCTACTTCCGCAGATGCTTTGGCCTTGCCACGTACGTATGAAGCCGATGCCGGGTCTTCACCAACGAGTACGACGGCCAGGTTTGGGGCCCGGTTTCCCGCCGACGTATGGGCATCCACGGCCTGCTTGACTTCCTGTCTGATGTTGCCGGCAATGAGCCGGCCGTCAATGATCTGTGCCATGTGGGTTGTCTGACGTTGGTTTTCTGCAGCGGATTGTCGTCAGGGAAAGGTACGGAATGCGGGCAGAGCGTCTGTCGGGGAAGTTTGAGGTTATGGTAAAAGCGGGTTGAGGACTTGACGGGCGTGCAGAATCTACCTATTTTTGCAGGCTCAAAGCGGGTGTAGCTCAGTGGTAGAGCATCACGTTGCCAACGTGAGGGTCGTGAGTTCGAATCTCATCACCCGCTCAGCAGAAAGGGATATTCCTTCGGGGATGTCCCTTTTTTCGTGCCTGTTCGTTCAGAAGTGCGTTGAAAAACCATTGCACACCCGTACGCGGCGGCCTAACACTGTCTGCTGCGTTGTCCCTTCTTCGAATAGCGCTGCTACACTTCGGTTCGTTCGCCTTGGCGGACACGAAATTGGCCTCCGTCAGCGGGCTCTGGCGTAGTGTGAACAGGCCCTGGTGTGAACACGCCCAAGTAATTGCCCCATTTACCTACCGCCCCACCGGTGGGGGGGAGGCGCACGATCACCTCTGATGGAGTAGTCGCTCTCGATACACCATATGCACGGCAAACAGCAGGGCCACTGCCGTAGCGGCAAGAACGGTAACGAGGCCGTCCACGCGCACCGCCACGAGATGCAACAACCCCAGCCAGGGTGCACTCCAAGCCGCATAGACCAGGTACGGGCGAATCATTGTTCGTACACTTACACCCGCAAGGCGAAGCAGCAGAACAAGTTGTATGGTCCTTACCAGTGCGCCTCCCAATCCCAGGTATAATATGGCTCGCTCTGGCAAGCCGGTCTGACCGCCAAGGATCATGGCACCGGTCAGCACAATGAACATGCCCACGGCAATGACCAGTTCATAGCGCTGTCGTTCAAGCACGTCAAAGAGACGCGTGAGGGGACTCGAGATTGCTGTGAGAAGGATCCATGGGCCCAGGTAGAGCAGGTAATCGCCGCTCGGGCGCCACGGGGACCCGAACAGGAATGCGAAAATGTCTCCACCCGCGAGCATCAGGATACTGGTGGGTATCCACGCCATGAGAACGGTACGGCGATGCACATTCGCAGAGAGTGTGGCGAGCGTTCCTGCCTTTCTCGCCTCAACAGCCCGCACGAAAAATACCTGGGAAATGACCATGGCAACCTGTGAGAGGGGTATGAGGAGCACAGCAAATGACTGGGAATAAATACCCAGCACCTCTTTGTCGAAATAATAGAGCAGGAGCAGGGCGGGTATCTGGGATACGCCCGCAGCAATCATGGCTGCCGGCGTCGTGTACAGCGGGAATTTCCGGTATCGACGGGCCAGGGCGCGAACCATCGCAGGGTGTATTCTACGGCTTGCATTGTGCCCGTCAGCTGCGAGTGCGGTCCGAAAGGAGGCCAGTACGGGGCGGGCATAGAGCATGCCCTGGGCCAGGTGGCCGGCTGCAAAGCCGTAGATGAGGCCGCCTGGTGACGGACGGACGACTCCAAGACCTATGCGCAGGGCGGTCATGGTCGTGCTGTGTACGACATGACCTACGCTGATCAGGTTGAACGATTCCGCTTTGGTGAGCCACAACTCCAGTGTCTTGGCAGACCGCTGAACGAACAGCACCACGGGTACCAGCCAGATCCACTCGGCGAGTGATGGCTCTCCAAAGAGGTTCTCGATGGCATATCTGGCGGGAATGAGGCCAAAAAATAGTGTGGAGGAAACGACGAGTACGCCGAAGGCGAGTACCAGTGCGTGTGCGGAGCGCCGCGGCGTCGGAGCAAGCATGATGGCATCCTCGTAGCGCAGCGTAACGAGCGGCGTGAGTATTCCTACGAGCGCAAAAATGGCGGCGTATATACCAAAATCGCCCGGCGCATACATGCGCAGCAATACCGTCTTGGCCAGATAGGCCAGAATGAACGAGAAACCGGTACCCGTCAGCAGCTTCAGGACGGGGCCACGGAACCCGGAATCATCTCCAAGATTTGCAAGAAGTTGCGCCATGCGATCTTTCATGGCGAAAGGATACGGGATAGTTCCACGAGGCACCATCCATGCACACAGAATTGAGTCGGTTCGGGGGCGCGGCCTTCGGGTAGCAGCGCATGCGTCGCATCTACTTTTTCAAGAACACGGCGCCATTCGGAGGCTGATCGGTGCCGATAGGAGGCAGCAAGTTCCCGGCGCCATGCGAGACCAGCCAGATCATTGGCTGGTGTACCTATGTACTCCAGGCGGTTTTTCCAGCGTATGACGGCATCTGCTTGGAAGGGAAACGCTTTGAACGAGACCCATTGCGCGCGGTGGGATGCGTACTGGAAACCCGTCCAATCGGGTGGTATCAGAATGACGGCATCTGGAGGAGTGTGGGAGCGTACATCCTGGAAAAGGGTGTACAAATGTACACGTTCGGTAGAATATCGCGGCAGTGCACGTGCTTTCCAATAGTCGGACCAGGCTACGAGGCACCCCGCGGCGAAAAGAACGATGAATGCAATGATGTGGACACGGTGGGCCGCGACGCGCAGGAACCGGGGAATGAAGTATTCAATGCGGCCCTCGGCCAGGCCTGCTGCAACGCATGATATGGCTATCACGGACACCACCCGGACGAGCACAGCCAGTTTCATGGGCTGGGCTGGCGTCCATGGCCCGCCGGGCCACAGCGTGACGAACACAATACCGGACAGGAGCAGTATGGATGGGGCGGCCAGGAGCCCTGCCAATCCCTGTCTGCCCGGTCTTCGTCGGATCAGTTCAGGAAAGCGGTACAATGAAATGACACCACCTGCCAGAAGCGCGCTGAAGAGCAGCCAATCCTGCGAGGGGACATATTGTGGCAGGTAATGGTGTGGAGCCCGGAGATGTGTAAGGATCGAGGTTGAATCAGAACCGAGTCCAACACCCGAGAGCAGTAGCCATGTGGGTGCCGCGGAAATGAGCAGCCACGTGGCGGCAAAACGAGGCGCAAGCCGCAGGGAGGATCGTCGCAGCAGGAGCCAGAACAGGATGACTCCGCCTGTCTGAAGACCGGCAAGCACGTGCAGCCACGTCGCCAGGCCGGAGAGCAGCCCTGCCAGAGGCGCGTTGGGCGTCTCGGACGCAAGAAGGGCGACGGCCCACAGGCCCAGTGACCAGGCCAGCATCTCAGGGACAAGCATGGAGTAGACGACATCGTTTCCGCCAGGGGCCCAATGCATGGTCACCAGCAGCGCAGCCGGTATGCTGACGATACCGGCCCACTCGCTGACAGCAAATGAGGAGGCAATCCGCGCAATGGCCAATGCACTGCTCAGCCAACTCAATATGTATACCACAAGGATGACAACTCCAGGTGGAACAACGCCAGCGCTCAATCCATGCAGAAGCCACACGAAGGCGGAACGTACGGACCAGTCAGCTGCCTGCATGGTGACGAAGGGATCTGTCGCCAACACGTCCGGATTCGACAGATGAAGCAGAAGGGGAAGAAACTCGTCCTGATCCGATGTGCCCCAGTCATATCCGAATCTGAGGACGAACAGACCGAGCGTCGCCACACTGACCGACAAACGTACGGCAAAGGGGATTCTGTGCGCGCTGCGCATTATGGCGTACCGAGCCGCTGTCGTATCCCGCCCAGAATGGGGCGGACGCTGGCCAGAAGCATGCCTGGTCCGCGGCCCGGTGCTGAGAGATGACAGTACGGGACGAGGTGACTACCGAAACGCCGCTTGAATTCTGCGATCGAAGGCGTATTGGCGCCCAAGAGGTCGAAATGATCAATTCCCATCCCGTGGAGCCGAGCGGCCATTCTTACAACCAGGACAGACATGGCCGGCCCCGGAGTGCTGCCGGCCAGCCAGTACCAAGCTCTCTGATTTCCATCATGCAGCGCCACGATGCCCGCCTCCAGGCGCCCTGTACTGCGTGACAACACCGCCAGGAAACAGGCCGTACCCCGCTCGACACAACGCTGCGCCAACGCTGAAATACCGTCGAGTGGCGCCGGAAAACGGGATCCGCTACGCTGATAGGCCTGCGCCGCCAGGGAGACGGCTCCGGAAATCAGCGACGGGTCCCCTGTTTCATTGAACAAATTTTCGCTCTTGCGGATATTTCTTCGGGTCGATGCAGAGCAGGCGGCAAGAACATCGTCGTATGAGCCCGTATTCAGTTCACTGGTCTGACGGTCATGACGCGTCCAGCCGGGGATACGGTCAATTCGTCGTGACAGAAAAGGTGTGAGGGACACCAGGGATGGGACGCCTTCGGCTGTCAGTCGAGCACACAGCTCGAGGATGCCCAGCTCTGACAGCGATGCAGGACCCCGCACCGCTGTATAGGGCGTAAGCGGAGGGACCACGACCTGTTTTGCCCACGATGGCCCACGCTCGACGAGTGTGGACTCCAGTCCTACGGATGTGGCAATATCCCGGGTACGCCATCCGTAGAGTCGCGAAAGCTCTTCGGTGAAGGTCCGGTCGGCAAAGGGGGTGGCACAATCAGTCGACATGCCGGCGCCTACAGGATGAATCGGCTCAAATCCCGGTTTTCGATTACACTGCTGAGCACGTTCTCCACGCGCTCGCGCGTGATGGTCACCTGAGTGTCGGTAACCACATCAGGAATATCAAACAGGAGTTCCTCGAGCAGCGTCGTGAGTATCGTATGTAGCCGTCGCGCACCTATGTTCTCCACGTCCTGGTTTACGTGGGCTGCCATGCGGGCTATTTCCCGGACAGCATCATCCTCGAAATCCACTTCGACACCCTCTGATCGTAACAGTGCCTGGTATTGCTTGAGGAGGGCATTCTGGGGCTTGGTAAGGATTTCAACGAAGTCGTCTTCTGTCAGGGAATCGAGTTCCACCCGGATGGGAAAGCGGCCTTGAAGTTCAGGAATGAGGTCGCTGGGCTTGGAGACGTGGAATGCTCCGCTGGCAATGAACAGGATGTGATCTGTCTTGACCAACCCGTATTTCGTCATCACCCCCGAGCCCTCCACGATCGGAAGCAGGTCTCGTTGGACGCCTTCCCGGGATACGTCCGGTCCAGACTTTCCGGCTCCCGTTCTTGCACAGACCTTGTCAATTTCGTCAATGAACACGATACCGGTCTGCTGCACCCGCTCCAGCGCATCGCGCGTGACCCTGTCCATATCGATCAGCTTGTCGGCTTCCTCTTTGGTCAGCAATTCCCGGGCTTCACGAATGGGCACGCGTCGCTTCTTTGATTTCTTCCCACCCAGATTGCCGAACAGATCCTGCAGATTGACGCCCATTTCCTCCATCCCCATGGGGCCAAACACCTGGAGCATGTTGCTTTTTTCCGAGGCGACTTCAATTTCCACCTCGCGATCGTTCAGGCTTCCGTCGCGCAGTTTTCCCCGGAATTTTTCTCGCGTGCGCTGCCGGAGTTCGGATTCCGAGGGCCCTTTGTGCGCCGGGGATGAGGACGTCGCAGCATTGGTCGACGTGGAAACAGTCTGGGGTGACTGCGGCTTCGGAGCAGGCGGAATAAGCAGGTCGAGAATACGCTCTTCTGCACGACTCAGGGCTTTTTCCTGTACCGCCTGGGTGTGCTCCTCCCGAACCATGTTGATGGCGAATTCAGTGAGATCCCGGATCATGGATTCCACATCCCGTCCCACATAGCCAACTTCCGTGAATTTGGTCGCCTCGACCTTGATGAAAGGAGCACCGGCCAGTCGTGCCAGGCGCCGGGCGATTTCTGTTTTGCCGACGCCAGTCGGTCCTATCATGATGATATTGTTGGGCATGATCTCATCCCGCATATCATCCGGTGCATTAAGGCGCCGCCATCTGTTTCTGAGCGCGATGGCCACGCTTTTTTTGGCTTCGGACTGGCCAATGATGTACCTGTCCAGTTCCTGGACAATCTGATGCGGTGTCAAGTCAGACATGATTCGGATCTTCAAAATATTCGTCCGCCTCGTCGTCCTCCTCATCCTCTTCGTCGAAAAGGAGTTCATCGTAGGCGTCGTCATCGGTGTCTGACGCGGCTTCATCGCGCACATCAATGACATCAGGGTGATCTTCGTTCACAAGCAGAACGGTGTAATTATGTGGGAACCCGCGCCTTTTTTCGAGCCAAACAGCCCCGGCCTCCTCCAGTCCCGTAATCAGGTCCTTGGGTTCTTCCTCGTCGGACATGACCTCTGACAGCTTGCGCAGTAACGGTGTCAGATAAATTTCCTCATACTGGCCGAAATATTGCTCAATGACCTCCAGTGCACGCCGGACACTCTCTTCTTCAATGAGCACCGCAGGCTCCGGACCACCCGTCTGCGCGAGCGCGTCGGCCTGCTGTGCGTCGTGGGCGTCTCCGGCATGGTCGTCACTGCCTGGCACAACACGGTCCAGAAGGAAGCGAGCATTCAGGAAGGCATCGCTGACATCCACGGGTAAATGATCAGTGCGCGATGGGGCTTCCAGAGCCGCGAGGAAAACAAAATGTCCCCTGCGTTGAAGTCGCTGAACGAGGGGAACGAACCAGTGGTTACCGGACAGAATGATGAAGGCATGACGCTGGGTGGTGCCAAGTGCTATCTCCATGGCCTCCATGGCAAGATCCAACGCGGCCGATTCATCGGCTACACTGGCGTATGAAAAGCGCGGCTCAATGCCCTCGGCGAGCCAACTACCCGTGACCCTGTGGCCCCTCGTACTTCCTGGTGGCACGTTCGCAAATGCGGCCGTCCTGACGGCGTGCAGCTGGAGGTGTTCGGCAACATGACGCTGCAATTCCTTTACAACGTCAAGCGCAACGTGGTCTGGATCGGCATCGGAAAGACTACGTTCGGCAATACACCCGAACAGGTTCGAGTAATCCACGAGCACGGTCGCGTGCATTTGCTCTCCGCGGTGTCTGCTGTGACGTTTTCCGGGCATACTTCGTTACCTCTATGACGATGCGTTTGGCAATTCAAGAATGGTCAGCTCTGCATTTGAGTAAATACAGATCTCTGAGGCAATGAGGAGGGATTTTTCCACGATATCACGGGCGGACATTTCAGGGGCGTGACGGGTGAGAGCGCGTGCGGCCGCTTGGGCGTACGGCCCCCCTGAGCCAATGGCTACGATATTGTCATCGGGCTCAATGACATCTCCGGTACCGGATATCAAAAGGAGTCGGTCCGAGGCTGCGACAGCAAGTAATGCTTCAAGCTTTCTGAGATAGCGATCTGTGCGCCAATCCTTGGCCAACTCGACGGAGGCTCTGGTAACATGGCCACCATATTGCTGGAGCTTTTCCTCGAACCGCTCGAAAAGGGTGAATGCGTCAGCGGTTGAGCCTGCAAATCCGGCCAGGATCGAGTCGTTGTATAATCGTCTGACCTTCTGGACTTTGTGCTTGACAACCGTGTTTCCCAGTGTGGCCTGGCCGTCCGATCCGAGAACAACACCTCCGTTGTGGAAGACGCCCAGGACAGTAGTGCTGCGTAGTTTCAAAGGACTCTGGATGATGACTCAATAGTGCAATAGTGCTTCCTGCTACGCGATCCAGGCTGCAATGGTTCATGACCTCATGAACAATTCAGTGTGGTGACACATGGCGGGCCAAAAACGCTCCTATCCTGTCCTGGGTGCGACGAACGCCCGACGCGCTGCCTGTATAGTTGTTCGCCATGAGTACAAACGTGTACCCGACGCCATTGGAGGAAGTTACGTAGCCCGACAGGGCGCTTGCACCACCCAGAGTTCCTGTTTTTGCACGCAGGTTTCCCTGGGCCGCCGTGCCTCGCATGCGGGATGACAGGGTACCATCCAGACCGGCTACGGGCAGTGACTCACGGAAAACACGTTGTAGCGTCGTATCTGGATGATGGGCCATATACTGGAGCAGGTCGGCTGTCATGTCGGCCGTGACCAAGTTGCGCCGTGACAGGCCCGATCCATCTACCAGATGGAGGAGCGATGTATCGATCCGGGCCTCGGCAAACAGGTTCCGGGCCACTTCAATTCCATCCCGGGCCGACGCACCTTTCGCATGCTTGCGTGTTCCGAGCGTTTTGAGCACCTGTTCCGCATAGAGGTTCTGGCTTCTTTTGTTGATGACGTGCACGATGCGAGAAAGCGTGGCGGACTCGTGGACAGCAATGCGTTGCATACGCCCGTAATCGGGCCTGAGTGACATGTCATCCACGTCGCGCGGCGTTCCCGATACGGAAATGCCTTGTCGTATCAGTACATCACGGAGGACGTGCACGAAAAAGAGCGTCGGATTTTTGATGGTAAGTGACTCCGGATCGGTACGCCCCTCCGGTATGCTGCTGTACAGGCGGAAGTCGTTCGTGCCCCGTTCCCGGCTGTATCCCTCCACGAGTTGAGAGTCTGCATGTACAGTTACCGTGGCATTTTCAACACGGATGTAGTCTGTCCCCAACGGTTCCCAGGTGATTATTCCGGGCTCCGTCCGGCTCCGGGGGGTAATGGTGAAGTCGACATTGTTGTCGTTGAATGAGAGGCCACTGATTTCGGCCGAGTACCAGAACGGTTCATCGTCCCAACTCCATGAAAAACCGAGGGGTACGTCATCGAATATATTATCGTCTCCCACGATATCACCGTCTATTCTCGAAATGCCCTTGGCTTTCAGGGAGTCTGCCCAGGCACGGAATGTGTGTGTGATGTCTCCGTCCGTGAATCTGCCACCGATTGCAGGATCGCCCGAGCCACGGACCACGAGGGGGCCACGCAGGACGCCGTCCTCAACAGGTCCGTCGGCAAAAAGGGCTGTACGATACCTGAATTCGGGTCCCAACTGATCGAGAGCGGCTGCGGTGGTATACAATTTGGTGTTTGATGCAGGTACCAGACTCGTGTATCCGTTCCGGTCGTAGACGGGGTGGCCATCGGCCGTACGGAGAATGCGCACGGCCCAGATTGCGTTGGAGGGCCCGGCATCCATCAGGATCTGATTGATCGAGTCCCGGAGGGCCACGTCTGTCTGGGCGACAAGGACATCTGGCGTCGAGGTCATGATCAGGAAAACGACCAGGACGCGAACCGGTGACCAGGCTGAAATATGCGTGCGTGCCATGGGTGTTCTATGGGTTGGATGGGGAGCGCAAATCAGGGACGGCCGGAGGTCTGCTGCGTTCGACAAAAACGAACGACAGATCATCGATCCTGGCAAATGGCTGGACAAGGATATTCATGGTAGGCGACCCGGTTGGGATGGAAATTCCGGAAACAACGCCGATGGGAACGTCACGCGCGAATACATTGCTTGGGCCGGTAACGACCAGATCACCCTCTTCCACGAGCGCTGTTCGTTCGACCAACTCCATGAGCAACATGCCCCGTATTTCGCCATCCCATCTCACTATGCCGTCCGAGCCGGATGGAAGTATCCGGGCGGCCACGAAAAAGTCGGTATTCTGGATCGTCATGACGCTCGCGAAGCGTTCGGTCACGAGAACGGTCTTGCCCACGACGCCGCGATCGTCAATCACGGCCATATCCACGTCAACGCCATCCCGGAAACCAACGTTCAGCACGAGGGTGTTGCGCTCTCTTGTGATGTCTCTCGACACAACGGATGCCGCCACGAGATCAGAACGAGTCGAGTCGGACACGCCCAGCAGCTGGCGTAACTCGGTGTTGTCGGCCAGCGCTGCACGCATCCGTGTTACGTTGTTGTTCAGGCGTACGTTGTGTTCACGCAGTCGCTGGTTTTCTTCGAGCGCCTGCGTGTATTTGGCAATACCACCGAGAGACGACTCTACACGTGCCGTAAGTTCCAGGGCGCGGGCGCGAAGTCCTCGCAACATGGGCTCGTTGACAGACAGCATGGTTACTGTCGAGAGGGAGAGTAATACCGCGAGGAGTATCCAGTCCCGGAGCCGTTCCCAGATTCGTGGCATGATGTTCTGGCTAGCCTTCTAGTGACGGAAATGGCGCTGACCGGTGAATACCATGGCAATGTCATGTGCGTCAGCGGCGGCAATCACGTCCTCGTCCCGGATGGAGCCCCCGGGCTGGATGGCAGCGGTCGCCCCGTGGCTGGCCGCCTCCAGGAGACCATCCGCAAATGGGAAAAAGGCGTCCGAAGCTACGACACTGCCTTTGAGCGAGAGCTCTGATTTCCTGCTCTTTGCCACGGCAATTTCAGAAGAGTCTATGCGACTCATCTGTCCCGCACCGATGCCCAGTGTGCGGCTCCCGCCGGCATACACAATCGCATTGCTTTTCACATGCTTGGCGACACGCCAGGCAAAATCCAGATCCAGCCATTCCGCCCGGGTCGGTTCCCTCTTACTGACGACCTTCAGGGATCGGCGCAACAGTTCAGCCTCCGGTAGCACAGTGTCCCTGGCCTGGACGAGCAGCCCACCGGCTATGGAACGCACATCCAGAGCCGAATTGGTCCGGGCTGCCGCTTTCTGCCGGAGAAGGCGCCTGTTCTTCTTCTGCATAAGAAATGGGAGGACACCCTCTTCATACTCCGGCGCAATGATAATCTCGGTAAAGACCGAGTCGATGCGTTCTGCCGTTGCCATATCCAATGCCCGGTTTACAACAACGATACCGCCGAACGGAGATTGGCGATCAGTCGCAAATGCGTTGTCGTACGCTTCGGACAGGGTCGCCGCAGAGGCAACACCACACGGATTCGTATGCTTGAGTATGGCAACCGTAGGAGGGGCATCCGCAAACTCATCAATGAGGAACAGGGCGGCACTTGTATCGAGCAGGTTGTTGAACGAGAGATCCTTTCCATGCAGGCGCTCGAACAGGGAATCAAGCGTGCCATACACCTGGGCAGACTGGTGAGGGTTTTCTCCGTATCGGAGCGTATTGGCCAGCGGGGCATGCAATCGCAACGTGGCAGATTCCTCCTGCTGCTCCAGCCATGACGCGACGGCACTGTCGTACGCGGCGGTATGGGCGAATACCTGGGTGGCGAGACGCCTTCGCTCAGAGAGGGGTATGCCACCATGGGTATGGAGAAGTTCCAGCACGTGTCCGTACTCGTCAGACCGGCATACAGCTGTAACGTGGAAAAAATTCTTGGCGGCGGCACGCAGCATGGTGGGGCCACCGATGTCAATGTTCTCAACGGCCGTCGCATCGTCCGTTTCGGAACTACGGGTGGCGTCTGCGAATGGGTACAGGTTCACCACGACCAGGTCAATTTCGTGCAGTCCGTGCCGCTCCAGATCTTCGGCATCTGTCGGGTCGGTGCGACGCGCCAGAAGGCCACCATGTACGGCCGGATGCAGTGTTTTTACGCGTCCACCGAGGATTTCCGGATAGCCTGTAACGTCTTCCACGGGCACAACGGGAAGTTGGGCACTTTTCAGGGCCTTCGCCGTGCCGCCTGTCGATATCAGTGTGACACCGCTTTCGTGCAGGCGCTTGGCAAAATCCACAATACCCGTCTTGTCGTAAACAGAGAGCAGGGCCCTGCGAATGGGATAAATATTATCCGGGGGGGGGAGATTCTTGACGCTGATCATGAAGCTGATGTTTTGGGAAGAATATGAACACGACGACCCTCGCGATGAAGTCTTTTTTCTGCAAGCAGCCGGACGGCTTCGGGATATATTCGATGTTCGACTTCAAGAACCCGGGCAGCTATATCGTCCGGTGTTTCATGCGATTCAACAGGGATGGCTTCCTGAAGAACAATGGGTCCACTGTCATACGCATTGTCAACCAGATGGATCGTGGCACCGGTGACCTTGACACCATGACGGACTACAGCCTCGTGGACACGTGTGCCATACATGCCTTTCCCACCGAAGGCCGGAAGGAGGGAGGGATGCACATTCAGCATGCGATCCTTGAATGCCGTCACGACGTGCTCGGGAATCAGCCTCATATAACCGGCCAATACAACGATGTCTACTTCATATCCCTCCATGATCTGCATGGCGTCGTCCGAGATGTTGCAGATCCGGCTGGGAATATTGTGTCGGGCCGCCCGCTCCAGAACGCCTGCTTTGGCGCTTGAGGCCACGACAAGTGAGATCCGGCCGGGAATGGTGCCCTTGACACACGCATCGTGGATGGCCTGGAAGTTCGAACCACCTCCAGAAGCAAAGACGGCAATATTCAATGTGTTACTCGGCATTCAGGTGCGTACGACCGGTTCAAGCAGATCCAGCGCAGCCTCATCCCCCGATACCCTCAGCCGGCTGCGCACGCCCGATGGGAGCGTGCTTTTTGGACTGAAGTGTCCGTAGACCAGGTTCTTTGCGACAGGGAAAGAGAGCGATGCGATATAATGATCCAGTACTTCCTGCATGGTGAGTGAGCGCTTACCATCGGGTACACGGCCTTCCGTTATACCACCCAGAACCAGGCCACCCAGGTCCTGCAGTACGCCGGCAAGGGATAGTTGTGAAAGGTAGGCGTCAATCTGGTACGGCTCTTCTCCAACGTCCTCAATAGCCAGAATGGCCCCACGCAGGTTAGGCAGGTAGGGTGTTCCCAGCAGGCGGACCACCATGGACAGGTTTCCTCCGACAAGCAGTCCTTCCGCTTCGCCCGAAACCAGGCCCTGCAGCACTTCACCCTCCGGTCCAAGAAGCTGTCCTGTTTCTCCCTGGGCAAGACGCAGGAAATGTGTGGTCGATGGGCCGTCGGGTTGTGCCCATTCGGTCGCAACCATGGGGCCCGAGAGACCAGCCCAACCTGCCTGCGCCAGAAAGGCCAGGTGGAGAGCCGTTATATCAGAGTATCCAATCAGAAGCTTGGGATGTTGCCGGGCGGCTTCGAAGTCAACCAGTGGGAGCAGTCGCATGCAGCCGTAGCCACCGCGGACTGCAACCAGGGCATCGATGTCGGTTCGGAGAAGGAAATGGTTCAGTTCTTCCGCCCGCTGCTCGTCCGGACCCGCCAGATATCCATGGCCATGTTCATACGTGCGATATCGGATCACATCGAAGCCGAGATCCTCGAGCGTCCCAACGCCGCGATCAATACGTGACAGGTCGTCCGGCAGGGAGGCCGGTGCAATCAGGCCGATCCGGGAGCCTTTCTGAAGGGGTTGAGGTCTCAACGAGAGCATTATATTCCGTGTTGGGTCCTGCAATATACCTTTCCATGACATGCGCGTCGCCACACTCGAGCCGGAGTATTTCCCTCCCGCCCAATACTTCGTTCCATTCCTCGGTGCCGACGAGATTCATCTCCGTACAGGAGCGCGCTATCGCCGCCAGACCCTGCACAATCGGACCCGGCTTCGCAACGCGGACGGATGGCAATGGATAACCGTCCCTGTAGGTCACGGACAATTCGGTCGTACGCTGTCGCATATCTGTGTCCAGGGCGATCCCGGATGGCGTACGCGTCACGCGAAGGCGCTCCGATACAACTACGAATCGGCGCCGTTCTACATGTACTACGCTCCCCGTTTCCATTCATTCTGGGCCCGGGAATGGGATTTCCTGGTAGATGCGACGGTCGCGAGTGTATCCCTGCTCGCCGAGCTTTTGGGAATGGACTGCGAGGTCGTCGCAGAAGGAAGCGAGTCGCCGGCCGATGCGCTGCCAACAGCTGACCCGGTGACGTATAAAGGACTCGACGTCCCGTATGCGCAGAACTTTCAGGGCTTTCTGCCTGGGATGTCGGCCATTGACCTGCTCATGAACCACGGCCCACAGGCCCGCGCTGTTATTGAGCAGTATCCCGGCCCATGACATCAAAAAGGCCGCCCCCGCGAGCGGGGGCGGCCTTTTTGCGGTCCGGACGAGACTCGAACTCGCGACCTCTGGCGTGACAGGCCAGCGTTCTAACCAACTGAACTACCGGACCAACTGCTGTTGTCGGGCAGGGCGCCATGATACGGCCTACAGCCAACTACAGGCAAGGCTTCTCGACGATGATTTGATGAAGCCAAGCTCCATCCACGTCTATTCACCTTGTGGTCAGGGAGGGAATTGAACCCCCGACACATGGATTTTCAGTCCATTGCTCTACCAACTGAGCTACCTGACCCGCAGACTTACGAATATACAGTTATTTGAATTTGAAGGTCAACCTTTCACGCCCCTTTCAATTTCCGGGCACCCCACATCAACTTGCTGCGCAAGGTCGTGAAATAGTCACTGCCGTGAAGTTGGAGCAGCTGGATGCCCGTTCCGGCCTTCGATACGCAGACACGGATATTCTGGTGACCATAGAGGTTGGCCTGTCCGTCTGCAGTGATGGAGCAGTCCGGATTGTCGGCCGAAATACGGACCTCTATACGGACATGTTCTGGAAGGACCATGGGTCGCACCGTCAGCGTATGGGGTGCGACGGGCGTAATGAGGATTCCACCACACCCGGGAGCCATGATGGGACCGCCGAGTGCAAGAGAGTATGCCGTCGAGCCGGTTGGTGTTGAGAGAATTATTCCATCCCCCCAATACGTGTTCAACAGGCAGCCGTCTACGAATACATCGAGTGAGAGCAGTCCGGGGTCTCCACTCCGTTGCAGCGAGCAGTCGTTGAGGGCCCTGTGTGTAATGACATCCTGACCGGAATGGATGTGCATATCGAGCACCAGGCGATTCTCAATGTCGTATTGCCCGGCGTTGAGCTTGCCAATAGCATCGGGCAGATCGGCGGCCTCGACATTGGCCAGGAATCCCAGTCGTCCATAGTTCACCCCGAGTATCGGGATATTCCGTTCCCCCACCATGCGGGCTGTTCCCAGCAACGTGCCATCTCCACCGAGTGAGAGCACGACATCGCTTGACTCGAGAAATGCGGTCTCGTCTTTGACGCGTGCCGGGAGATCGACCAGGATTTTTCGCTGCACGAGCCCGTCATGTATGTCCGGATGCAGCACGGTATCCTGTTCCAGGCTGCGGAGAAGCAAGAGCGTTTCGGCGACAGGCTTCCAAAGCGCATCTTTTGATGTATTGGCGGTAATACCGAGTCGCACGTGCGTAACGGGTTGGTAGGTATGCAAACTAAGGCGCGCAATCCAGTGGCGCCAGAATCCATGCTGGGCTATACTGGCCTTGATCCAACTGACCACACTTTGTTTCTGTGCACACTGTCATCATTGGAAACGGCATTTCAGGTATTTCGACAGCCCGGTTTCTGAGGAAGGAATCGGACAATCGAATTACCATCATTTCTGCCGAATCTCCCTTCCACATTGCTCGAACGGCGCTCATGTACGTGTACATGGGCGATCTGAGGCCATCCGATCTCAAGCCGTATGAGGACGATTTCTGGTCGACGAATGGGATGGAACTGGTGCAGGACACGGTCACTGACATCGATCTGGATTCGCACGTTGTTTCGCTGCTCTCGGGGAGTCGTGTCCATTATGATCAATTGGTACTGGCCACGGGAAGTCGCCCGAATCGGTTCGGTTGGCCCGGGGAATATGCCCATGGAGTACAGGGTCTTTATTCCATGCAGGATTTGGCGGCGATGGAGTCCGCCACGGAGGGCATTTCACAGGCGGTCGTCGTGGGCGGTGGTCTGATTGGTATTGAGATGGCCGAAATGCTTTCGGTCCGTGGCATTGACGTGCATTTGCTGGTGCGAGAGGAGGCGTACATGGACTATCTGTTCTCTGCGGATGAGTCAGAGCTGATCCATGAGGAAATTCGTCGGCACGGCGCTGTGCTGCACCTTGGCACGGAACTGGATCGAATTGAAACAGATCATTCAGGACGTTCGGAGGCCGTTGTCACGAAGGGCGGAACACGACTCGGTGCCTCCTTTGTAGGACTGGCCGTTGGGGTGCATCCCAATGTGGATCTCGCCAGGCAAATCGGTATTGACGCCGACAAAGGGATATTGGTTACGACAAGGTTTGAAACCAGCGCACCGGACGTATATGCTGTGGGAGACTGCGCGCAGTTTCTCGAGCCGCTGGAGCACGGCCGTACCATTGAACAGTTATGGTATTCGGGGCGACGCCAGGGGCGAACCCTGGGTCGGCTCCTGGCAGGTGGCAATACGCCGTACACAGCCCCTCTCTTTTTCAATTCCGCCAAATTTTTCGATCTGGAGTACCAGACATATGGCGATGTGCCGCCCGGACCGACGAAACAGGTTGAATGCAGGCAATGGGCTGCAGGACAACGTCTTGTTCGAGTCGCCGTGGAGCGCTCGTCGGGGAGGCTGCTCGGAGTCAATGGCATGGGAGTTCGGCTTCGCCAGGAAGCCGTAGCCGCCATGATCCGGCGTGGCGACCGTGCGTCCATGTCGGAGGAGCAGGTCAAGCACCTGTTGTTCGAGCCGGAGTTTTTCAATGCCAATACAAAGCAGATAGCCGAGGCCCTGTCCATATGAAGCAGACACACCACAGTATTTCACTCGTGGATGGTTCGTTACCAGGCGCAGCGATCAATCGCGTGGTCGCCGCCATGACCGCCCTGGCGGTTCTTCTGGGAACGGCTGCTTTCCTGCAGTTGTGGCCGTTCAGGCCCATCACATCCGTGTCACTCGCGGCACTGCTCGTTTTCTCTGCAGCCACGCTGTGGGTGTCCAAAAACAGTTCCTGGAAACCAACCCGTGTGCATCACAAAGGTGCGGCCGTACTGACCGGAACGGGTGTCGTGGGGCTGATTGTATCGATAGCTGGTGCAGGCATGGCGTGGCCCATGGTCATGTTCTGGCTCGGAATCGGTACGACCACTGCTGGTGCCACGTGGATGATTGCGGCCCGGTATGCGGGAGCCCAGCGTGGACTGGATAATCACGGAACGATGATCAATCCGGTGACCAACCGGGGGGCCACGGGTTGGATGCTGGGAATTGTGATGACCGGCTTTTATGTGCTCATCTATTGGTATCCCACCGCACTGGAGGGACTGACCCGGACAACCGATCCGCTGAGCTGGCTTCTGCGTGGGAAGGCCGCGGACCACTGGTTCATGTACAGTCTTGTGTACTCGCTGGCTGTCGTGGTCATGGGAGTCCGGGCACTCTACAAATACAGGCATGTCCGGTACCAGCAGATCCGCACGTGGTCTGTCATGCTGGTACAGGTGCTCCTGGCCTTCATCATACCGTCCATTCTGGTCCTTTTTCAGCAGCCGGAGTTTTACTTTTCGTACTTCTGGCCACTGAAGTGGACGTATCTGTGGCCGGGGGAATACGGTATAGGTTGGATTCTCGAGAGTGGAGGCCGGACCGGCGTGTTCATGGTATTCTGGGGGGGCGTGATGAGCTTCGTTGCGACACCCGTTCTCACCTACTTCTACGGCAAAAGGTGGTATTGTTCATGGGTATGTGGATGCGGAGGCATGGCAGAAACTCTGGGCGATCCGTATCGACACTTGGCTCCCCGCTCGACGAACAGCTGGCGACTTGAGCGCTGGATGATTCACGGTGTTCTCGCTGTCATCGTACTGGCTACGGCGCTGCTTTGGATCAACTCAGCGACGGCAGGCGGACTTTTCGGTTCATTTTCTGGCGCAGTAGCAAAGACATACGGATTCATATTCGGATCCATCTGGGCAGGTGTCATCGGAGTAGGTTTCTATCCCTTTCTCGGAACACGCATATGGTGTCGGTTCGGGTGTCCGATGGCTGCCATACTTGGTTTGCAGCAACGGTTCTTTTCCCGATTCCGCATCACCACCAACGGAGCACAATGCATATCGTGTGGAAACTGCTCTGCCTACTGTGAGATGGGAATTGATGTCAGGTGGTATGCCCAGCGGGGCCAGAATATTGTGAGAGCCTCCTGCGTGGGTTGTGGAATATGCAGCACGGTCTGCCCGCGAGGCGTATTGAAGCTGGAGAACGGCCCCTTGGAAGGGCGACTCAACGGACCCGTTCTGATTGATCGCGATGAAGTCGATGTGATTGACCTGCCTGAGTTCAAGTAGGTCCCTGTCACCAGTACCACTCCTGGCATCGTAATAACAGGCCTTCGGCAGCTATTGCTGTCGTGGTCAAAAAGCGATGGTGGGAAAACGAAAACGTTCCGGGACATATCTCGAATGCGCTCCTGCGGACAGCCCGTGAGGTTATGAAGCACGTCGCGATGTGTCAGAGTGGCATGTCTGGACCCAAATATAGTCAGGTGTATTCCGGAGCCCTGTCGGGAGACGGAGCCATCCCGATTACCATCGAATGCATGGTGGCAACAGGTTTGCCCAAGAGGACTGTGGTCGGCTTGCCCGGCAGCGCCGTTCGGGAATGCATGGACAGGATCTGGAGCGCCATGTCGAGCACCGGCATACTTCCGCCTCGAGGCGTACTGACAGTCAACCTGGCACCTGCCGATGTGGCCAAGCATGGAACACTCTTTGACCTTCCCATCGCACTCGGCCTCATCCTGGCCGATGCATCCCCGTCCGGAAAACGATGGCCTGACGACCATGCGTGTGCAGGAGAGTTGTCCCTGAATGGGCATATTCAGCCTGTGAAAGGAATACTGCCGTTCGTTCTGGCGGCCCGTCGATCAGGGAGGACAAAAATACTTGTACCGGCCGGAAATGCCTTGGAGGCGTCCCACGTACCCGGTGTGACGGTTTATCCTGTACGTACGCTGGCCCAGGCGATCGATCACGTTTCGTGCGAATCCCGGATCGCTCCATTCAGTCGCCACCGCAGGATCAAGGAGCGGAGGACGTCCCGCAGCATGGACGTGTCCGATGTCGTTGGGCAGACGTATGCCGTCGATGCCCTCACTGTTGCTGCCGCCGGAGGACACAATTGCATCATGATAGGCCCGCCGGGATGCGGGAAAACCATGCTGGCAGAGCGGTTCACAGGAATTCTGCCGGAGTGGTCAGAACAGTTGGCACTGGAGGCCAACTGTATTCACTCGCTGAGGGGGCTTCTCACCGAGAAGGGGTGGAAGCAGGAGCGTCCCTTCCGGTCCCCGCATCATACGATATCCCGTGCGGGTATGCTCGGGGGTGGACGGCCCATTGTGCCCGGTGAAGCGTCACTCGCGCATGGTGGCGTTCTCTTTCTGGACGAGATGACACAGTTCAGCAGAAGCGTTCTCGAAGGGCTGCGCGAACCTCTTGAATCCAGACGGATTGTTCTGTCGAGACTACGCGACGCCGTCTCGTTTCCGGCCGGATTTCAACTCATTGCAGCCATAAATCCTTGTCCGTGCGGCTGGGATCGGTCTGAGAAGAAAAAGTGTACCTGCTCGGATGTTCAAAAACTCCAGTATGCGGCTCGACTCTCCGGACCTATTCTGGACAGGATAGATATGCACATCGCATTACTGCCTGTAGACCCCGCGGCATTCCAGTCACGTGGCGAGTCAACAACACGGGAGCTGCGCGTTATGGTGCGACGCGCCATCGAGTACAGAAAACGTCGCCGACAGGCTGTTCCGAACTGCGAATTATCCGGGCCGGATCTCGAATCGCTTACGTCCAGCGAAGGGCTCGATCACGTTGCGGATGTCATGGCCGCACGCGCCCTGTCGGCACGAAGTCGGCTGCGCATACTGCGGATAGCCCGTACGTGTGCAGACATGGATGGGTCGCCACTTGTGCGACGTCTCGACGTCACAAGAGCCGCCAGCTACAGGCGTCTCGATGGAGTTACCGAACTCGGGATGGTCCTGTCCGAACAGAGGAATCGTGTGGAAGCCTGAGACCGACGCTGCTACCGACCCCGGTTTACCTGTTTGCGGTCGGTAGCTATGATGACCCGAAGGTTCAGCGCCTGGGCAAGACTGGCCACGGTAGCCAGTTCACCTACAGTGCTCTTCTCATCGGCACGAAGGACGAGAGCGGACCGTCCCCGCAGCTCCGATCGCAACACGGACAACAGCTCTTCCTGGGGCACACGGTTCTGCTCCACGTAATACGTGCCGTCAGACGTAATGGACACTGTTATGTACTCATTCTGGTTGGGAGCAGCTGTGTCGGTACGAGGCAGGTTCACCTGTATACCGAACTGCGGGATGAAGCTGGACGTAAGCAGGAAGAAGACCAGCAGCAGCAGCACGATATCGGCCAATCCTGCCAGTGAGTATGCCGTGAGGGGCTTCCTGTCGGTGGAAAAGTTGACAGACATGGCGGTGACCTAAAACAAAGTGTCCTTGCGGGGTGGACGAGGAGTACCGGCCTGTGGAGACGGTGTCTGTAACAAGTCAATGAACTCTGTGGACGACATTTCCATGTCGTGTACCAACCTGCTGATTTTACCCAGCAGAAAGTTGTAGAAGAAGAAGGCCAGGATGCCAACGACAAGACCGGCTGCAGTGGACACCAACGCTTCCCAGATACCGCCCGCCAGGACGGAAGGATTCACATTTCCCTGAAGAGACTGGATCTGCTGGAATGCCTCAATCATTCCGGTAACGGTGCCCAGAAAGCCGATCATGGGGCCGATACCGGCAATGGACGCCAACATATCCATGCGCTTCTCAAGATGGAATGCCTCACTTTTTCCGGCGCCATTGACGGCATCCTGGATTTCCGAAATAGGGCGGCCAAGTCGCTCCAGCCCATGCTTGATGATTCTCGTCAGTGGTTTGTCCTGCGCATCACAGTAGGCACGCGCACCGGCAATGTCACCCTCCGAGATGAACGCCCGGATGCGATCCATGATGCCCTCCTTGTCGGTCTCGGCCTTACGTAGCGTCAAAAGACGCTCGACGAGGAGAAAGATGGTCAACAGTGAGAGCAGGACGATGGGTATCATGATCCAGCCTGCCTGCATTACGATATCCAGTTGGCTGACCTCAGTGCCCGAACCGAGGGCAGCCAGAGAGTCCTGGCTGGACTGTAAATCCTGGAGTAGGAGTATTGTCATGTGAAGTGAATGGGATGAAAGGTTCAATTCAGTCGTTTGACCCACGTACCTGCGGGTAATTCGTTGGCGAATGCCTGTCGCGCGCTGTCCGCCGCGGCTGCGCTCGGCCACTGCCCAATGGCTGCACGGTATCGGGGGCCATCCGCTGTATCGAAATACAGTACGCCTGTCGGAAGATTCAGTCTCTCGAACGTTTCCAGCTGAGCCTCAGCCGACGCCTGTTCGGACGTGGATGCCGTAATGAGGGTATATCCTGCCATACCCCGCGTCAGAAAGGAAGGGCGAGTGCTCTCTGGTGCTTCTGCGCCGGCTGGGGCCGGGTCCGATTCCGAATCCTCCGGAGCGACATTCTCAACAAGCCGCTCCGTCGAGTCTGGCACAGAGGTTTCCTTCGGCTTCTCTGGAAGGACGTGAGCCACATCGGCGTCATTGTCGTTGGACGCATCCATGTCCCGGTCATTCCGGAATGCAAACAGGCCCAGAAAAATCAGTGGAACAGCAATGATTACCGCTATAGCCCAGGGGGGCAACCCGTGTTCCGGCTTTCTGAGATCACGCGGCGACCGGGGGGACGTCGGACGCGCGCGGACGGCATGCTCCTGCTGTGGTGTGTCTTCCGTACCAGCGCCCTCCAAAACAGAGTCATCACTGGGCGGTGGGGTGTCCACAGATGCCACTGTGGCTCCCGATACAGGCACGTTTTCGGATTCCGGCTCGTTGGCCGGCACTTCGGAATCGGGTTCCCTGGTATCGGGAGCCGCGAGAGCACCGTCAAGCGGCTGCGGTTCGTCATGCGCTTCCAGATGCGCAAACGCATGATTGGCAACGTGCATCAAGTCGCCAGAGGGCGAAAACGAGATGCCATCGTTGTCTGAAGAGAAAACGCCAAGGCCGTCAATGCGTGCGTGACCGTCTTTTGCCAGACTGTTTCGTATGTCCCGCGAGAGAAAGTCAATTGCCGAGGGCGGTTCACTTTCGCCCTGAGTCCGGGCCGGGTCGAAAATGACCCGGTCAGCAGGAGGGAACCAGGTTGCTCCCTGATTACGTGCGCATTCGTGCACGACGCGGAGTTCACCAAGACGCGCAAGAGAGACGCGCTTTCCGCCCATCAAGCGGTATGCAACGGTGAGCACCGCTTCCCTGTGTGTGAACTCCTGATCGATCATGTGTTCAAGATACCCCGGATGTTCTTACCAGCGCCATCCGACGCCGGCGTGAACGGCAGAATCTTCCAGCGGCTGCCCGTACCAGAAGTCGGGCTCGGAAAATGCGTGTCTCAACCCCGCCGTAACAGCGAAACCCGGACGGAGATAATATCGTGTTTGAACTGCAAGGCGCCAATAATCATCCGTTTCCAGGCCACCCGTCTCATCCCTGTCACGAGATGCCTCAAACAGCAGTTCACTGGAAAAATCGAGGCGGCCACCAAAACCACGAGCCTGAATCCAGGGCCGTATCGAAACGGGCGACATGAATGGTGCGCTTCGTCCCGTCGCGTCAAGCTCGGTGCTCTGCAGTGTGGCGCTTATACCACTGTGAAAGGAGGGAGTCAGAATGAGGGCAAACGAAGACTCTACATAAAAACGATCAAGCTCGTCAAACCTCCGGTCGTAGTAGCCGGCACTGTATCCGGCAAGTGGGGTGGGGCTCAGCGTGTAGTAGCCAAATTCCGGTGCCCTGTCGAATCCGGCACGTACTTCCCATTCTGTGAGCCTGGCTGTGTGCAGCAGCCCTGCAAAGCCGCGGATGCTATACAGGTCAGGTAGTATGATCGGTTCGTCTCGGGTAAACGGATTGGCATCCAGTAGAGAGAGTGAGGAGTGGCGCACGAGCCCGGGTGCCGAACCTGCAAATACGGATGTCGATTCGTTCAACCAGAATGTCAGTCTGCCCGAGGGAACGAGGTAGCTCTCACTGCGGGCGATGCTTCCAGCACGTTGGGGGTCACTGTCAAACGCAAGCAATGTGGCACCCAATTCCAATTCCAGGCGCCGACCGCGTGGTGAGGCTACTGTCAATCGGGCATCAGCATCACGTGTTGTGCCCAGGGAGACCGATCCACTTTCATCAAGTCCAGAGAGAGCACCCGTGCCGCTGACCGAAACAACCCATTCAGATAGGAGAAGGCTGAGATGGCCGCGACCCACAAGTCTGTTTTCATGCCGATCCGTTGACGGGTCATCCCGAACCGTCGGATCAAATATATCTGTCTCAACTTCCGAAGACATCCAGGACAGCGTAGCGTCGAATGGCAGGCGGGTGCCTATGCGTGAGCCCCAGCCTGCGCTGAACCGTACAGCCGAAGCCGTCCGCTCCGGGCTGGGAAGCGAGAAAGAGCCCGGAACGGGTGTCGCTCCGACCAGATTCCACGAGTTGCGGGTCAGTCCGGCCCGAATGTCCATTATTCCTGGACCGGCGGTTCGACGCCACCTGACGTCCGACGAAAAGAGATCCCGTTCCGTCGAGCCACCCGTGGGTGTGGCGTCGTGCCCATCTGTGCCGAAATACGTCACCGATGTTGTTATGGATTGCGCGTCATCCACGTACAGCTCGACATCCGCATCCACAAATCGGTCCAGGTAGCGACCAGCCTGAAGCGTAATACGCCCTGACTGGGCCGTCCGGGAAGCAAAAGCTGAAACCGCAGGTGGGTCTGGTGGCGACAACGGGCTCGCTGGCAAATCCGCCCCGGATTGTTTGTACTGGCCAGTATAAGGCCGCCTGGAGTCGGGAATACCAGGGACGGCAGGAGGTGGATTGAAGCCAATCAGGGGTTGACGTCTGAGAGAGGGGAACGATATGGCGAGTTCACCGGTGATTTCCACCTGACGTGGAGCCAGATCGGGCAGAACGGGTGTCTCCTGCGCAAATGCCATGCCTACGACAAAAAACAATGCTGAAATACTGAATACCGCCTTCATTACTCGACCTCCAGATCATCTATGCGTTGACGCGCATGCTCCGCAACGGGGCTGTCCGGGTATGTAGATACCAGTTCCCTGTAGATGCGCAGCGCTTCGCCGGGATTGTCCATCTGCTCGAATGCACGGCCCTGCAGTCCCAGGCTGCGCGCCATCCATTCCGGGTAGCCGGGAAACAGGGTGGACATGCGGGAAAGAACCTCAGCCGAGCGTGCAACATCACCCTCGGAGAAATACAACTCGCCCAATACGAAAAGGGCTTCAGCACCCGTTGCGTCGCGTGCTCCACGGTAGACCTGTTCAAGAAGCGGCAGCGCCTCCATGGCATTACCCGATTCCAGATGAATACGTGCCAGACCAAGCAAGGCGGGATATGAGGCGGGACTGTCAGGTGCTGTCTCTGTGACGGCCTCGAGAAGGCCACGTGCTTCGTCCGACCGACCGAGTCCAGACAGCGCACGGCTTCGACCGTAAAGTGCCTGTGCGCGTTCATTCGTTCCGGGAGGTGTGGCGCGCTCCATGATATCGAATGATGTGAGGGCATCTTCAAAATCCTGTGTTTCCAGTTGCAGGGATCCGAGAGCATACGCCAGTTCGCTTCTGCGCTGGTCCTGGGATACATCGAGACCGGCCCTGAATGCTTCCATGGCCGCGTTCAATCTTCCTGCATCCCGATGTATCAGCCCGATATACCAGAATACATCGGCACGCTTTCCGGCAGATACGCCATCGGACAAGAGGGACTCGAAGTCAGTTAGAGCCCTGTCGGAGAGTCCCGACTGGTATCGCGTCTCGGCCTGTCGGAAGCGGAGTTCTTCTGCGAGTGCAGAACCGGCATGGGCATCCGCCAGTGAGTCTATGATGGCATCGGATCTGTCAACATCTCCACTGGCCAGGAGGGCGAACTGGATCCCCGACGCGGCATCGGCCGTGAATGGACTGTTCGGGTAATCACGAAGTACGGTCATATAGGCTCGGACAGCATCGTCGGTGCGCCCGGCGTTGAAGAACGAATCTCCAATACCATATTGTGCTTTGGCGGCAAGCGGATCCGTTGGGAAAGACTCCTTCAATGCACGATAGGAATCCACGGCCAACTCATATTCCTGGTTCAGGAAGTACAGGTAGCCCAGTTGATACCGGGCTTCCTCTCGCCATTCACTGAAAGGGTAGTCGTCAATCAATTGCTGAAACGTAGAGATGGCCTCCAGGGCATCACCGGCGTTGGAGTAGGCCTGACCAATCTGAAAAAGAGCATAATCGTCACCCTCGGCCGCCAATCGACCGTATACGCGAACTGCCTGCGGATACTGCTTCAAGGCAAAGTAGCTGTCTGCGAGGCGCAGCATGGCGTCACTCCGGTACGGAACGGTATCTCCAACGCGGCGATACGCATCCAGAAACGTCTCAAACTGCGGTATGGCATCGGCGTAGCGGCCCTGGCGGAAATAGGTCCAGCCGAGAGCGTAATGCGCTGCATCGACCTGTTCCGCACCGGGATACTCTTTCAGATACCGTTCAAACAGCGTGCCCGCCAGATCAAATTGCTCCAATTGGAAATAACTCTCGGCTGCCCAGAACAGTGACTGGTCCGCCGCTTTCGAGGTGTTGTTGGCTTCGTGGAGTGCCAGGAATTCCTCGGATGCTTTCCGGTAGTCCCTGTTCCTGTACAGGAGCCAGGCTTTCTGGAAAATGATACGTTCCCGCAATTCAGCCGGTGCGGCATCCAGGGCAATGGCCATATCAAATGCCGTGAGCGCAGCGTCAAAATCACCCAGAGCAATATTGGTATTGCCCAAATGCATGAGGGCATCACCGCGAACATCGGACTCCCTGAAATCGTCCAGGAATACGCCAAGTGCATCGCGAGCCCCGGACCAGTCACGACGCTGATATCTGAGAACACCCAATTCAAACCATCCCCTGTCAGCAAGAATGTGCTCAGGCCAGTTGGTTACATAACGCTCGAACGTGCGGAGCGCCTCCCGGTCCTGTCTTGCGAGTCGAAGGTTGACGGCCTCATGGTACATGGCCGACGCAGCCAGATCATCGGATCCTGTCTCATGCACTCGTCTGAAATTGTCGGCGGCCCACTGCCACGTCTCCTGATGGTGATAATTCCATGCCAAGCCGTAGAGAGCGCGTCTGTAATATGGACTCTCCGGACGCTCTTCGGTGAAATACCTGTACGATATAATGGCATCTTCATGGCGTCCCAGCTGGTTGTAGGACTCAGCCAACAGAAACGTGGCCCTGTCGAAGGCCTCACCATCCAGGTAGGGTCGCTGCCGGAGAATCTCGTCAGCAGCACGTCGGTAGTCACTGATTTCGTAATACGTTTCCGCCAGGGCGAGGCCCATGTTGCGGGTGTATTCGGATTGGGGAAACATGCGCGCCAGGTCCTCGAAACGACGCGCAGCAGACGTGAAAAGCTGTTCGTCAATATCAATGAGCGCAGCCGCATAGGCAGCTCTGGGTGCAGCGTCCGTATCGGGAAAATCCTGTACAATCCGGTCAAAGAGGTTCCTCGCCTCATTCACGTTTCCTTCTGCCGACCGGGATTCCGCCATCCAGTACAAAGCAACAGCCGAGGACTCACGACTCGGACTTCTTTCAAGCACGCCTGACAACAGCTCATAGGCGCGATCATGCTCTCCGCGATCGAAAAAGTACTTGCCGAGTGCCAGACGGGTACCGAATGCGAAAGGATGTCTCGGATAATTCGTGTCAAATACCTCCAGCAGGCGAATGGCTTCACCCTCGTGACCAAGCGCGAGGTGGGCTTCTGCCATGTAATACAGCGCGTCGACCGTGCGAACATGATCCGGATTGGAAGCGGTCAGCGTTTCAAATGCATCTATGGATCGCGCAAACAGGCCATCATTGAAGAGGTCCATGCCTCGTGAAAACGTTGTTTCAGCTGCGCGATCCACGGGCTGGGCGTGTAGGAGACCGGCCCCGCTGCCGATGGCGATCAGGAGGAGTAGAATGCGTGGGATATGCGTTGCTGTCATGCGGTTCAGCCTGAAGGTATGCTGCTGCTTGGGAGTTGGCAAAGTACTATCAGTGTGCGTCTACGTTTCCGCAGGCACAAGATTCCTGTATATCGATTCGGGTCGACGTACATTTACACGGTTAGCCACGCCTCCATTCCATTTCGACCACAACCGCCCAAGAATTCATGAGCATTCTGGCCGTCGGCACAGTTGCCTTTGATCGCATTGAAACACCATTCGGCAAACGCGACAGGGCACTGGGAGGGAGTGCCATGTATATTACCATGGCGGCAAGATTCTTTACGCCTCACCCCAGAATAATGGCGGTGGTTGGAGGCGACTTCCCGGATGCGTACATGGAGGTGTTGGCGTCTTCAGGTGTCGACCTGACTGGGCTCGAGATTATCGGCAAGGGGAAGACATTCGCCTGGGGGGGACGCTACCACTACGACCTGAACAATCGCGATACACTGTATACGGACCTGAACGTTCTGTCGACATTTTCGCCTGTTCTGCCTGCGGCCTATGCCAATTCACGTGTCGTCTGTCTCGGCAACCTGGATCCGTCGGTACAATTGCAGGTGCTCGATCAGGTTCAGACGGCTGATTTCGTCATGTGTGATACCATGAACTACTGGATAGAGAGTTCTCTTGACACACTTCAGGAGGTGCTGGCTCGTGTGGACTGTCTGGCGGTAAACGATTCAGAAGCACGCGAGCTCTCCGGTGAACCCAACCTCGTACGGGCAGCCAGGATCATCAGGGAGATGGGTCCCGATATCGTGATTGTCAAAAAAGGCGAGCATGGAGCCCTCATGTTCACGGAAAAAGACATTTTTGCAGTTCCTGCGTATCCGCTCGAGGAAATTCAGGACCCTACGGGTGCAGGAGATGCGTTCATGGGCGGATTTGCCGGCTATCTGGATGCCGCCAACAGTTTCGGAAGTGATGACCTCAAGCACGCCCTCGTATTCGGAAGTGCGATTGCTTCCTATTGCGTGGAGAGCTTTGGTCCCGAGCGCCTGCTTGATTTGTCGATGTCCGATATTGAGAACCGTATTGGCGCTTTTCGCGACCTGACTACGATTCCGGCGTCCCAGGTCCAGGCTGGCTACTGAACTCCGGGCTGAACTCCGGGCTGAACTGTGCCATCTGGGCATCCGGGATCCAACGCATCTCGATACGCGCGGCAGGTACGTCGAGCAGGTCGGAGAGGGCATCCACTTCTATTGGCGTAAGGTCGGCAATTCGCTCCACATCGGCGTAGCCCTGGTCGGAGAGCACCTTGAAGGCCGTGTCATCGAGTCCGAGAAGGCTTTGCAGCGGGGAACCCGAATCTTTGTGTTCTCCGGTCTGCGGCATCATCGTAATTACGGGCCGGAATACGGGTCTCTTGACGCGGGTTGGGTTCTGCTCGGGAGCCGGGACCTGGATGGCCGGTGAATCAACCCAGAATACACCAAACCGGCGTGGCTCGGCCACGGACGCTGCACGACGGGAATCCATGGTGTCTGCCACTTCCGCGGGGCGCTTTGGCTCGTCGACAGCTTCTGGCTCCTCGGCATTCTCTGTCTCCTCGGCATTCTCCGGCTCTTCGACAGGCTCCAGGTCTTCGACAGGCTCCAGGTCTTCAAAAACCGCGTCTTCCTGATCGCGAAGCGCGCTCAGTTCCCTCTCGAGATCAGCTATCCTGTCCCTCAGTGTGGCATCTTCCTCGGCGAACCGTTCCCTGAGCATATCGTTTTCCAACCTCAACTCGGCTATTTCTTCCCGCAGTCCCGTGGTTACGATCGATTCCTCCGCTCCTGGGCTGTCTTCCTGGAGGTCGCCTTCCTGTCCTTTTTCATGCGGACCGGCATCAGAGTGCAGATGTAAACGTGACAGGTTGAACCGCTCACGCTCCAGTTCCATTCTCTGCGCGTTCAGGCGACGATTCGAGACGGCCAGTTCCCGGCGTGGTTTGGACAGTGCCAGGTGCGCCACCATCCATCCGGCCAGAAGACCGGCGACCATGGCCACCGTGGCTGCAATGACAATAATGTGTAGAGGGTAATAGGCCAAGTATTTCCTGGTATGTACACGTCTTACTTTACGGAATCGGACGATTTAGGGAAAGCTGAAGTTCTTGGGGGAACGCCTCGCGCCCGGTGGGAGTTGGGCTGGCATCATGATTCGCCGACATTTTTCGTGCCCGGGTCCCATATCGTATACCTTGTCACTGGTGCTGTTGCAGGTACTCGCGGCGTGCTCGCCGTCCCCGCCTCTGATTCCGCCCGGCACCGTACCCATTGATCTCGACAAACCGGCCCCGGACGCTCTTCTGACTTATTGGCTGACCCCCTACCTGGATCCACCTCGCGATCCATTCACTGCTGGCATTGTATACGAGGTCGGCGGCGACTTTTTTCTGGGTCCGGAAGACTCCCTGCGCAGTCGTGCACCGGGGCTGTTGCCCCTCTTGGATCAGCCGTCCATCAACTGGGAGTCATTCACTGCTTTCCTCCAGAATACGTGGCACACGGCTGCCGGTCATCCCGAGAGGGTAGACGGCTGGATGCAGCGTGCAGGAAACTGGCGTGAGTCTGAAGGGTGGATCCGAATTCCCGTGAAAGGCTCGATGTCACCATTTGTGCGAATCGTTTCCGTCAAGGAGTCAGCCGTGGTTGCAGCCCTGTCCGAGCGTGCACGTGGCGGTATTCTGCAATATCCGGAAGGCACGCTTTTCGCCGCTGATCATATGAACGAAGGTCAGATAGTAGAGACGACAATAATGTGGAAACGTGGACCCGGAAAATGGGATTATGCATCCTATGACGGTGGCGGACGCCTCGCGATCGAGGTATTCAAGGAACCCAAACCCCTGCAGTCTCCGGTACAGTGTCTGGGTTGTCACACCGGCAACAGGGCGTTTGAGCCCGAGCGCAGTTTTCCGGCTTCAGCGTCCGACGGACCGGATGGTGCGCGCTATATTGATGTTGACGACGCCTCCCGCGATGCGACCGTAACTGCACTGCTCAATGAACATCTGCAGCGATCAGATACGATCCTGGGTCTGTATGCGACCATTTATCTTTCCCGCGTTCGTTCCCGCGTTCTGTCCGGACGGGGAACGCCTGCTGACTCCCTGTTGCTCACCCAACAGGGCATCCCGATCACTTCGGATGCCTCCTGATTCATCATCAAACCGTCACTCATGTCCAAAGGCACAGTTCGACTCGTAAACGCGGTATTCTATGCCCACCATGGCGTCATGCAGGAAGAACACCGCATTGGTGGTCGGTATGAAGTGGATGTGGAGATGCAGCTCGACTTCAGTAGTGCGGCCAAGGCCGACGATCTGACCAAAACGGTCGACTACGAACACGTCTACGCGCTGGCCAAGGAGATCATTCTGAACAACAAGTTCTTCCTGATTGAGCGGTTAGCCTACCTGATGGCCCATCGAATGCTTCAGGAATCGCCTCGCGTGGAGAGTGTACAGGTAACGGTTCGCAAAGTGAATCCACCAGTAGGCGGCCCGTGTGATCGCGCAGAGACCATCTACAGATGCGAACGAACGAATGGATCCTTACCGGAATCGTGAACTTTCCTGGCTTGATTTCAACGAACGCGTATTGCAGGAAGCGGAAGATGATCGCAACCCGCTGTTGGAGCGCCTCAAGTTTCTCGCCATTTTTTCGTCCAACCTGGATGAGTTCTACCGCGTTCGTGTCGCTGGTCTGAGGAGTCTCGGCCACGTGTCCGAGCGCAAGAAGCAGAAACTCGGCTATGCGCCCGATGCCCTCGTTCTGGAAATCCAGCGCCAGGTGGACCTGCTGCAGGCACGGTTTGGACGTGTTTTCCGGGAAACCGTGCTGCCGGGATTGTTGCATGCCGGTATACCCCTGTTATCTCCTCATGAGCTCGGTGCGCCGTCCCGGCTGGAGCGGATTGAAGCGGCGCTGCCGGACAACCTGGATATCTGGACAGAGTCAGGTGATTGCGCACCACCATTCCTGAAGGACGGGGAAACGGTCCTCGTCTGCCTGAGATCCGGGTCTATATGGGACGATGTTGATCCACGGGGAGGGGAGCTATGCATGTGTCGCCTGGCGTTTCCGGACATGACGCGGTTCATACATTTCAGTGACGGAGCGTTCTGCTTTGTGGACGATGCGGTTCGCATGGTGTTGTCTCGACGGGAAAGGGGCATGGAGATGCCCGATATGTGGGCCGTCAAACTATCCCGCGATGCCGATCTTCATCTGGAAGATGAATTCACTGCGGACTTGGCGAAACTGATACGGAAGAGCCTGAAAAATCGGGAAACCGGTCGTCCAACCCGGTTGCTCTACGACGGGCACATGCCCCAGGTCGTACTCAATCGCGTGCTTGAATTGCTACACGTGGATACGCTGGATGCGCAGCTTGGAGGTAGATACCATAACTTCTCCGACTTTTTCGGCATCCTGGATCGTGGCCACGATTCCTTGCGCAACAAGCCTTTGCCGCCCCTTCCACATCCTGTTCTGTCACAACAGGACAGCTTGGTGGCACGCATTCGAGAGGCCGATCGTCTGCTGCACGTACCTCATCAATCATACGCCCCGGTCGTGGAACTCCTCAGGAACGTTGCAACGCGGAAGGATGTGGAAGAGATCAGAATGACGGTGTACCGGGTGTCATCAGACTCGGAGATCATAGGCGCACTCTGTACCGCCGCCTGCCATGGAAAGCGTGTGTTTGTTTTCGTGGAGTTGAAGGCTCGATTCGATGAGGCCAGCAATCTTTCGGTCATGGATCGTCTTCGCGAAGCGGGCGCTGTCGTTGAGACCAGTCGACCTGGTATCAAGGTGCACGCAAAGTTGGTCCATATCCGATTCTCCGAAGGTAGCGGACGTGACGTGGCGCTCGTATCTACAGGAAATTTCAATGAGAAGACGGCGCGTCTGTATGATGACGTAACATTGTTTACGGCCAGACCTGAAATCACGGCTGATGTCGGCCGTGTTTTCAATCATCTGGAGCAGAACGCACCCTTTCCGTTGACGTCGAAACTACTTGTTGCACCCAATGAACTGCGGCGGGGATTCATGCGGGAAGTGCATGCATTGCAATCAGCAGCCCGGGAAGGCAGGCATGCCCGAATGATGCTGAAAATGAACAGCCTGGAAGACCCGGGGCTGATTGATGCACTCTATGACGCATCGGCCGATGGTGTGCAGGTCGATCTGATTGTGCGAGGTATTTGTTGTCTGCGTGCAGGCGTACCCGGGCTTTCCGAGAACATCTGTGTTATTTCCATTCTGGATCGTTTTCTTGAGCACGCACGCGTATATGTGTTTGAATGTGCCGGTCAGGAGACGGTGTACATGGCCAGTGCGGACTGGATGACGCGCAACATGAATCGACGTATTGAAGTGGCTGTACCTGTACTGGACCACGAACTGGCTACCTCGCTGAAAAACTGGCTGGAGTTGCAGTTGTCTGACAATGTAAAAGCACGTACGCTCAAGGAGGACAGGTATAACCAGTTTGTCAATAAAACGGGGATGACGCCTGCAGTTCGTGCTCAGATTGCACGTTATGAAGAGCTGGCTGGCCTCTCAGAAGGCGAAACCAAGGCCTCCGGATAGCGCGGTCTCCTCTTCCGAACGCGAAACGTGGATGTTGATGACAGTCAGGTTGAATACATTCGTCCACAATCCCACACCTACGCTCTGGTGCCATCGGTCCGAATTTTCGTCGTCAATCCAGACCCGTCCGTTGTCCAAAAAAGCGAGGATACCTCCCGTGCCGACAGCTACCGGTGTGACATAGCGAAACAGCCGCGATCGGATTTCGACGTTTTGGTAGAATGACGTCCGGCCGGAGAAACGATTCATGCGCCAGCCCCTCAGCGAGCCGGAGCCACCTACGGTCTGCGTCAGAAAAAACGGCACGTCGCCGATGGTATGTCCTGCTCCGAGTTGCAGGCCGAGGATGTGGTCTGGACTGCCTGTCAGCGGACTGAACCATGATATACGCGACGACAAATCGGCGGAGGTGCGTGACGCGTCGTTGTATCCGAATCGGATTTGCGAGCGGGCCATCCAGAAGAACCCGTAGCTTGGGGCAACTGGGTTGTCCCGGAAGTCAGCTTCTGCTTCGCCAATGACAGTGCCAAAAATCTGGCGGTCGAAATCACTGCGATCCACATTGGCAGCGCCTGTACCCGTAAAGCGATCGCTATCTCTCTGGACATCGAACAGTTCAAAGCCATGTCCCATGCGCACGGTCAGGTGTGGAGAAAAGGGTCTGTCAAGCAGGATATCGACCTCCGCTGCGGTCATGCGGGTCCTGTAAAACTCGGAGCCGGGAACGAAACGGTCAGTTTCATTGCCGAAGCCGAAGAAGTTTACCGTGGAATTGGGCGACTGCATATCGGCGCGCAGGAGGACCCCCCAGTCGCGGAGACGGTTAGTGAAATGACCGAGATAATTGATATGTATTCCGCCGGTCTCGGGAGCGAAGTTGGCTGCGGCCGTATGGAATGTACTGTAGGGCTTGCGTCTGAATCGGTAGGACGTATGTGTAAACCCACCGCCGAAAGCGAGTCCAACATCCTGATTCGACTCCACGAACAGGCGGGGCAGCAGCACTTCAAACCAGAATTCGTCAGGATCATAGACAGTCGATACAGGATCGTCGTCTCTTTTGTCACGGGTGGATGGGCCGGCACTCACACTCGAACCGGGGACGGTATCATGGATGATGAAGTGCTTGTTCGTTGGTGTTCCCTGCGTAGCATCCGTGTAGGTGTCCATACCGGTTCCACCAACGGCATATATCCGGATGGGAATGTCCGCATCTCCTGTAATCTGGAACGTATCCTTGCCGCCCAGGCCGTAGAGTCGGATTTCTTCTGTTTCATCCGCATGGAACGTGCGCCGGAACAACTCCTTACGGACCTCTCCGTCCTTCAAGGTTTTGAACATGACCACGTCGACCTGGTCTCCCCGCGAACGTATGGTAAACTGCTCGTGTTTGTCTGACCCAACCACATCCACCAGATTGCTCAGCAGATCGTAATAGTCGGAGGCAACCTGCGGTAAGTCGGCCAGTCTCGCGTGAAGTCTTGTTTCGAACCAGTCCCTGTAGTCCTCTTGGAGTTCTGCTGGGATTTTGTCAAGCGTAGCCTCAATGACCTCCGGTGTGAGGACCCGTTGCAGCGACAGCGCTTCATTTATCCAGTCTTCCCGTGTCAGTTCAGCCGTAAGTCTTCTGTCCTGCGGCATTCCATTTGAATTCAACCCGCGAAGCATTCCGAATTCGTCCCGGAAATCCTGGAATTTGGGGAGTACCCACGGCGACTTGATGATGCTGGGCAGTACACCATTCATATAATTGAATGCCCAGTCCCTGTCACGCGGAATGGGTTGGAAGAATCTTCCCTTGCCGTCGGGGTTGTCAAAAGAGGCCCAGCGCCACTGGTCCTTGTGTCGATCCCAGTCGCTCATGTACATATCGAGCAGCCGGACCCGGGCATACATGCGGGCGTCGACACGGTTATCGTTGTCCTCCCGGAGTTCCCGGTAAAACTTCGCTGCCGATTCGACGTCCAGCGATTCGCCGAACTGGGGAAGGCCAGTCATATCGTCGTCCGGGCGGCGTTCGAACAGCATGAGGCGGTCCGCCACCAGATCTTCAAACGGACCGAATCGAGGATCCCGGGGTACGTAATACAGCGATGCAGAGGGATGATATATGCTGGCAGCCCGGGAAAGAGGGGGGACAAGAAGAGCGCCATACGGGAATATGGCACTGTTCTGATCGGCAAAGACCTCGCGGGCAATGGTTTTCCGGAACGGTTCAGGAATGGTCGCTGTCGCATCCTTGGTCATCGTACGCAGTACGTATTCATGCCCAAGGCTGTCTACAAGGCGCACCGAGGTGGTTTGCACTCCACCGCCCTTCTTGACGGGTTGCAGGCCACCCTGCACTGTGCCGATATCAAAAACAGGCGCCTTGACTTTCCGTGTCCAGGCGCGTCTGTGATGATCTCCCCAGAAGAAAGACCGGACAGAACCTGCTTCGAGGTTTTCATCGAGAACGGCGGAAGCACTGTCGGGCAGGGAAGGGGCCTCGGCCGACGGTGCTTCGTCAAGAATGACACGTTTTTCCGGTAGTAATTCCGTCCTGTAAAGGACGTCGTACCCGATGTTGTTGTCTGCCGGAGACAGGGCATACAGGATCGTAGCTCCAGACTGCAGCACATCCAATACAAGCAGACCGAAGCCTCCATACGTGAACGCGGCTGGCTGGCCCGAGGATACCCAGGAAGGGCGCGAACCGCCGCCACTGACCAGGATATGGTCCAGGGGACCGATCGGGATATGCTGCAGACCATGCTCGTGCCCCGCTACATACAGGGAGCGTCCTTCTTCCGTCTGCATCATGGAGAGCATACTGCGTGCAAAGGCCTGGAATTTCCGGTTCGACACGTCCTGTTCGGCACCGATGGCATTGCGGAGCAGTGGATAGAGGGATCCGACAACGGGCAAAGGAATCCATGCATGTTCCCACAGTTCCGTAAGCGGAAAAACATGGTCCCGAAGGGGGTAGTGGCCGCCATGGCGCCCCATGGACATCAGGGGGTGGTGACCGACGACAATGACCAGTTCATCGTCCCTCTTGTTGAGCAGGTCCGACAGTGCAGCAAGAAGTTCTCCGTCCTCTCTCACCTCGTAGTCATCCGATTCGCCAGTGGGTTTGGGCTTGTCCATGAGCCACCACTGTGTATCGATGGCCACGAGCCGGACATGGTCCGACAACTTCGTCTCGTGTGGACCGGCAAGTCCATCATTTGGCAACATGCGAAACCTGCCATCGCCCCACGACTCTATATACCGCTCCTGACGATTCAGTATGACCGGGTCGTAGTGGGGAGCCTTCCCCCAATCATGGTTTCCTGGTACGAAAATGACTTCACCCCGAGCTGCGTCCACTGCCCGAAGCTGTGCTTTCAGACGGTGCTCTGCGCGGCCGCGCTCCGGAGACGTCGAATCGGGAAGACCACAGCAGTAGATATTGTCCCCAGTGAATACGACGTGGGCTGCCGTCGACGTATCGGTCAGGACGACGCGAAGCAGATCAAGGGCCGGCGTACTGCCAGAGGCATCGGCACCGCCCGCATCTCCAATGATAACGAGCCGGGAGTCAATCTCATACGATGGGCTGGCAGATGGAAGAATGCAGTCCTGGGCAGCGGCATCAACGGACAGGGTCAGCACAAGGAGGTGAAGGACAGTCCGGACAGAGTGTTTCATGGGGGCTACCGCTGATGGAATACAAAGATATGGGCGGGCAGGTCATGGCCTTCCGATGATATGAAAAGCGTGCCCGCGTCCGAGAACACGATTCCCTCGGGCTGGACCATGCCCTCGAGATCAAACTCCACCCGCTCCACCAGGCTCATCTCACGCGTCAGGACATACAGCTCGTTCTTCTTGGTGGACAGGACGTACAGGTGGCCCGTGAACGGATGGACGGCTACAGCCGACGGGTTCACATCCTCAATACGCTTCTTCTCCTCGCCCTCCGGGTCCACCGCCTGTTCGTCGATCACATAGCGTGCCCGGGACGACATGTAGCCTGATTCGGGATTGAAAGACCAGATGGTCCGTTCATGATCGGTGTCATAGTCGCGTCCGGGATAATTCTTGGCTGCAATCAGGAGATGGCCATCCAGATCCCTTCCGAGGCCCTCGGTGTTGTGCTTCCGTGAAAGCCCCGTGGGAATTCGGGACAGGTTTCCCGGGTCGTCCAGTGGGAAGTAAAACAGATCGCCATCCGACTCCAGGACCCAGGCCGTCCGGTCTGCGATTTCCACGCCTTCATAGTCGCGATCCAAGCCAAAACGAATATCTTCGAGTATATTACCGGTCCTGTCGTCAATCCTGAACAGAATCCCGTTTTCGTCCTGGATGGCGGCCAATGTTCCGTCCGGAAACATGCCGAGGCCGGAAATTTCTTTCAGGATGTCCGGAAGTACAAACGAATCATCCGGGGCATCAAACAGGTAAGGAGCATGCAGTGCGGGCTGCGCGTGGCAGGCGCCGAACAGGATGAATGACAACAGGACAGGAAGAGAGCGTACAAACACGGAAAAAAGGTATTCAATGGAGACGGAACAGGAGGACATCAAACTGGGGTCCAAGAAGCGGGGCGTCGAGACGATGTTGCGGACCACGTACCGCGTTCACATGGACCTGACGTCCCTTGCAGACGCCAAATCCAATATCATGATTTCCATCAACGGTATCATCATTTCCATCATCATCGCCTCGATCTCGCCGAAAATAGATACCAATCCGTGGCTTCTCATTCCCACGAGTTTCCTGCTGGTTGGTTGCCTTGTCTCGATTATCTATGCCGTCATCTAGTTGAGTCCTTAATCTTGTGTAAAAGCTGGCGGTGACCGGAAGAGCAAAGGTCACCGCGTCCGCTTAGGTTGGCTTCTAATCTCTGAAGTAACCCCAACCGAGTGAAACACGATGACCCGAGCACA
>Ga0210009_1000077_pt1 | contig 116586 bp, 102 predicted proteins | sample CryGeyCG2114_065_FD_185457 | JGI IMG/M metagenome (GOLD analysis project Ga0210009, IMG submission 185457) | Groundwater microbial communities from aquifer - Crystal Geyser CG12_big_fil_rev_8/21/14_0.65 (SPAdes) (version 2) | ecosystem: Environmental > Aquatic > Deep subsurface > Groundwater ...
CGGCATGGTTGCTTATTCACATCTGACCCATAGGGATATGGGGAATGTCACTATGATGTCTGGAACATTATTGACCATGTGATCGCAACATTCGTACATCCTGTACAGCAGATGTCGCCGTCGAGCCCTCAGGGATGCTTCTTGTGAAATAAAATGGCGGCGTGTCACAGGGGAAACAATGATAATTCATCCTACACACCTGACGACAAACTTATCTTACTTGGGGGCAAAAGCCTTTAACCGGATTAACCGCGTCATGGTTATTAAGATTACCATCAATAAAGCAGTGCTCTTAACGGCATAAATATCATCCTAACTAACCTTCCCCATCTCACCTTCCCCATCTCACCAAATTACTCCAAACCCAATCAACCTAACTATTCTCGGCAAATAGTTAAACGGCGCATTGCAAATATGCCCAGTAGCGAAAGGATTAATAGGGATAAACTACCACCACCGCTGTAACCTTTTTTATGTTCAATAGTCGCAATATGTTCTTCTTTCACGCGGGTTTTAAAGCGGGCTAATTCGGCGTCTAAGTTGGTTACCATATCGTTTACCGCCAGCTCAAAGCCTTCGGCGGATTTTTCACGTAGCACGTTGGTGACGCTCACTGCGGTTGAAGTGTCGGTAAGTTGGTTGATGCCGGGCGCCCTAAACAGCATCTTTTGGCTGCGCATATCAAATACGGCGGTATCGACAAAGGTTTGGATCGCGTTTTCATTACCGGGCACCATATACATGCCGACTATGGTCCAGTACAGCAGTGAAGCCTTATTCTCGCTGCTTTGTAACAGTTGATCGTAAGACACCAGCGCCATGACATCGACATCGTGTAAGCGGGCGACCTGCTGCAAGGTACTAAAACCTTTGCCATTTTTAAGGTAAGTGCTGGGGATTAATTCGATACGGTCAATAAAGTCATATTTAACAAAGGATTGTTTTACTTTATCCAGCAAGGCGATTTGCGAGCTGCTATCGAGGGCTTCGGATTGCCAATGGGAGGAAGGTAAAAAGGCGATGCCTACCGTGATGGGAAGACGCAGCACCGGAATACTGGGCTGCTGCGGCTCACGTTGTTTATCGTCGGGATAGAGATATTCAACCAGACTGCTGGAAACGACGTTTTTTTCGGTAGAGTTACCGTTAAAAAAGGCACTGCAACCACCAAGCAACATACTAATCGATGCCAGCGCGCCCACAAGCGCTATGAATTTTGTCTTCATCTGTTTCCCTACCGTATCCTTACTGCGCACAGGCCATGTAACCCGTGCATATTGCCGCTACCTTAGCGAGTCACTGCTGTAAAAACAAGCTGTTAATATCACATTAAAATGACATTACAGCCTTTGGTTTGGCTTTTTGGGGTAATAAGACTGAGCCTAAAAACAGCAAAGCCGCATCGGAATGCGGCTTTGCTAGGGGGAAAAATCAATACACTTAAGCGTATTTACGCACTTTTTTTAAGGCGATTTGCTGCTTTAATGCAGATAAATGTTCGATAAACACTTTGCCATGCAAATGATCGATTTCATGCTGCAATACTATGGCTAAAAAGTCATCGGTTTCGATTTCAATGACTTTGCCAGTTCTGTCTAACGCGGTGACTTTCACCTTTTCAAAACGGGTCACTTTAGCGCGGTACCCTGGGATAGAAAGACAGCCTTCTTCACCCACGTATTCACCAGACTTTTCAACAATCTCAGGATTAATCAGCACTAAAGGTTGATCGCGCGTTTCGGATAAATCGATAACAATCACCGCATCTGTGCTGCCCACTTGTGTCGAGGCCAGACCGATACCATCGTCAGTGTGGTACATGGTTTCGATTAAGTCGTCGATAAATCCCTGAATCGCTTCTATATCTTTTACAGGTTGCGCTTTACGTTTAAGGCGCTCATCGGGGATTGTTAAAATATCGAGTACAGCCATGCCAGTTATCTTCTCTCATCGAGTCAAAAAAATTGGCGCTATTATGGACTATTTGACCATTTACACAATATTTAAGCTAAAAACAGTTTAAATATTTTGTTAGCAATCGAGATAATCGATAAAAATGTCGTGTAATACTTAATCTATTGAACGCTTAATGCTCTCTCATCTTCCGCTAAACCACGCTTTGCCGTTACACTAATGCACTAGCGCAACCTCGTCGCACACGATTTTTTAAGTGTGACCTTTTAAGCGTGATCCTTTGAGCATAAACAAGCATTTAGCTGAGGGCCAACTATTCAATGGCATCGTTTCCTAAAGACAAATCACCGCTGTATCGCTATCTTGAAAAAGATAGACAAGATGAGCAGGATTTAGCGAGTCACCAGCCCCAAGCGGTGGACTTATCCCCCATGGCCAAAATCTGGCATATCGTCGCTATGATACCGGCGGGAAAAATCAGCAGTTACGGCAAAATTGCCGACTATGCGGGATTACCGAAACGAGCGCGTTATGTCTCTAGGGCGCTCAAATCTGCCCCCGAAAATTTGTCACTTCCATGGCATAGGGTGCTCAACAGCCAGGGGCAAATTTCCTTTGAAAAAAATTCAGCCGCGTTTCAGGAACAGATGGAATTATTGCGAATCGAAGGTGTAGAAGTGAACCGAGGCAAAGTAAAATTGTCTGAATTTGAGTGGCGACCCGATATGGCAACCCTAGTGATGGCGATGCCATTTTAGATTAATCGACTGATCTATAACCTATTTACACGTTAGGCGGTCTCAGCTATAACCTAGCGATGGGTATAGTCGTTAGCGAATGCAAATGGTGTAAGTGATATGCGACTCAACACATTTTTCTTCAGTTTGGCGCCCTGTCGCGCCGCGAAACAAGGTGAAAACCTAGGATACAAGGAGCATTATTTGCGCACTATTTCCACGTTATTATTGAGTTTATCCGCGCTCAGCCACAGCCTTTTTGCCATGGCAGCCCCCACTCCCTTAACGCCACAAACAGCTGAATACCAAGTAAATTACGGTGATATTGAATTAGGTAAGGCTAAATATAATCTGCCGCAAATGGAAGATGGTGTATTCAAATACCGCTTCGATAGCGATCTAAGCCTGCTATTGCTCACCGACGTACGCCATATTTTTAGCGAATTTAGCCAAGATGGTAAGCAACTCTTACCGCTGCGCTATCTGCATCAACGTAAGGGGGTTGGCCCTAATTTCACCGAGCAAACGGCTTTTGCCAAGGCGCAAGGCATGATACACACCCGTTATAAGGATGAAAAAGGCAAATTCCCCTTCGAGGGCGATATCTTCGATCCTTTGATGGTACAACTGCAGTTTAGGCTCGATATTAGTGCCGGTAAGGACATGCTCGATTACAAAATGGTGAAAGACAATGAAGTCGATGAATATAAATTTCATGTTATCGGCAAGGAACGTATGACCATAGAAAGCGGCAGTTACGACACGGTCAAAATTGAAGTGGTTAGGGATAATAAGAAGCGCCAAACCTTCTTTTGGATGGCTCCTGATCTAGCCTACCTGCCCGTACGCCTCACGCACTTCGAAAAAGGCAGTAAGCAACTCGATATTAAACTGCTTAAGTATCATTTTGATGAGGAAGCATCGGCCAGCCCCGCTTCGGCGGTGACGCTCGAACCCCACAAGGTGCCCAAATTGCTCGGCACGGATGAAAACTAACCCTAGCTTTAACCAATAAGCGACTATCCTAAATTGGCTAATAAACCTGTGTGGCAGACGGCGGTATTTTTATACGCGGCTCTGCCATCACTGGGTTGCTTGGTACATGGAGCACAAAGGCCAAAGGTACGGTCAAAGCAGGGCTAGACAACAATAGACTCAGCAATCGATTAACGGCTCACCCAAGCGGAATAATTTCCAATTACCCGGCTGCATCACATGCCAGTTTTCATTCTCGGTTAATGGCCGAGTGGCGATCACTGTTACTACATCGTGGGGGGTTGTTTCCTTATCAAAATCAATCACCACATCCGTGTCGATCAATTTTGCTTTGCCAAAAGGTGCACGGCGAGTGATATAGCATAAATGATTGCTGCAATAGCTCATCAAGTGCTCGCCATCGCTTAAGATCATATTAAACACACCTAAGGCACGGATCTCATCGGCCAATGTGGCCACAAACCGAAATACCGCTAGCATATCCTCGGGTTTAGCATCGCCAAACTTCTGGGCAACTTGTTCCAAAATCCAACAGAAAGCGAGTTCACTGTCGGTATCGCCAACGCTCTGATAGCGCGAGACGTGAAACTTGGCTTGATAGTCCGTCAATTGGCCATTATGGGCATAGGTCCAATAACGTCCCCATAACTCGCGGGTAAAAGGATGGGTGTTTTCTAACGACACACAGCCGCGATTGGCTTGGCGAATATGGCTTATCACCACCTCACTCTTGATGGGGTAGGATTGGATCAATTTTGCAATATGGGATTCACTGCTCGGGCAAGCATCCTTAAAAGTGCGACTGCCTTTGCCCTCGTAAAAAGTAATACCCCAACCATCCACATGGGGACCCGTTACGCCACCACGTTGTGCTAATCCCGTAAAACTAAACACAATATCGGTTGGCACATTGGCACTCATCGCCAGTAATTCACACATATCTCTCGCCTATTTTCTCTCAACTTTCTACGGTTTTGCATTGTAACTAGTTGATGACATTTGTGGAATGATCAAAATCGACAAAAAATTTAAACAATTGTTTGAAAAATGCTTGTATTAAAATTGCCTTAGGTTTAACTTTTATGCGACACAGGTCTGACCACAAACTATAATTGTGATCGCAATCAACAAAACTTGCTATGACCTGTGGTTGGCACTCGGTCATACTTAAGGAGAATTACAGTGACTACCCTACTTTGGATCATCGCCATGATCTTAGTGCTAGGAGCCCTAGCTTACCTTCGGGTTTCTTTGCTCACTGCCACTATTGCAGCCGCTGTTGTGATGACAGCAGGATGGACACTCGATGTTGTCGGCCCTATCTCTTGGATCGTTTTCCTGGTGGTAGCCTTGCCGTTAAATATCAGTGCATTTAGACAAAATGTGATCAGTCGTCCACTGATGAAGGTATACCGCGGCATCATGCCGGAAATGTCTTCAACAGAGAAAGAAGCGATTGAAGCCGGCACCACTTGGTGGGAAGCCGATCTGTTCGCGGGTAACCCGAACTGGAAAAAACTCCATAACTACCCAGTTGCGCGTTTAAGTGCCGACGAGCAAGCCTTCCTTGATGGCCCTGTTGAAGAAGTGTGCCGCATGGTGAACCAACACCAAGTATCACACCAACTCGCCGATTTACCCGCTGAAGTATGGCAATACCTGAAAGATCACGGCTTCTTCGCCATGATCATTAAGAAAAAGTACGGCGGTTTAGAGTATTCAGCCTACGCCCAATCCCGCGTGCTGCAAAAACTGGCGGGGCTAAGCAGCGAACTCGCATCCACTGTGGGCGTACCTAACTCTTTAGGCCCTGGCGAACTGTTACAACACTATGGTACGCCAGAGCAACAAAACCACTATTTACCGCGTTTAGCCAAAGGGCTAGAAGTGCCTTGTTTCGCTTTAACTAGCCCAGAGGCTGGTAGCGATGCAGGCTCTATCCCTGACTTTGGTATCGTGTGTAAAGGGCAATGGGAAGGTGAAGAAGTTCTGGGGATGAAACTGACCTGGAACAAGCGTTACATCACTTTAGCCCCGGTTGCGACTGTATTAGGTCTGGCGTTTAAACTGCGCGATCCTGAGCATCTACTTGGCGATAAAGAAGAACTCGGCATTACCTGCGCCTTGATCCCAACTGACGTTGAAGGCGTTGAAACCGGTCGTCGTCACTTCCCGCTCAACTGTATGTTCCAAAACGGTCCTACCCGCGGCAACGAAGTGTTTGTACCATTAAGCTTCATCATTGGTGGCCCGAAAATGGCAGGCCAAGGCTGGCGTATGCTGGTGGAATGTTTGTCTGTTGGCCGTGGTATCACGCTGCCATCAAACTCTGCCGGTGGTGTAAAAACCGCAGCGCTGGCAACGGGTGCCTATGCTCGCATTCGTCGTCAGTTCAAATTGCCTATCGGCAAACTTGAAGGTATTGAAGAGCCAATGGCACGCATCGGCGGTAACGCCTACCTGATGGATGCGGTGACGTCATTAACGACTACGGGTATCGATTTAGGTGAAAAACCGTCGGTTATCTCCGCTATCGTGAAATATCACCTGACCGATCGGATGCAGAAATGTGTGATCGACGCCATGGATATCCACGGTGGTAAAGGCGTGTGTCTTGGCCCTAACAACTACTTAGGCCGTGGCTACCAAGCAGCCCCAATTGCAATTACCGTTGAAGGCGCAAACATCCTGACCCGTTCGATGATCATCTACGGTCAAGGCGCGATCCGCTGTCATCCGTATGTACTGGCAGAAATGGACTCTGCATTCGATACCGAATCGGGTCAAGGTCTAGCGAACTTCGATGCGGCCATCTTTGGTCACATTGGTTTTGCCACCAGCAACTTTATTCGCAGCTTCTGGCTAGGATTAACCTCAAGCCGTTTCTCTAATGCACCTTATTCTGATAAAACCAAACGTTATTATCAGCATATGAACCGTTTCAGTGCCAACCTCGCACTATTGTCAGACTTAGCCATGGCAACTTTGGGTGGCAACCTTAAACGTAAAGAGCGTATTTCTGCCCGTTTAGGCGATCTGCTAAGCCAGCTATATCTTGCATCGGCGACGCTCAAGCGTTACCAAGATGAAGGCCGTCAAACCGAGGATCTGCCATTGGTGCAATGGGCGGTTGAAGATGCGTTGTACAAGTTACAGGCTTCATTAGACGATTTACTGGATAACTTCCCTATGGGCCTTGGCGGCGTATTACGCGCTGTGATGTTCCCATTCGGCCGTCCACTGAAACGTCCAAGCGATGTGCTAGATCATAAAGTGGCGAAGATCATGCAAACGCCCTGTGAAAGCCGTGACCGTTTAGGTAAGGGCCAATTCTGGACTAACTCAGAGCATAATGCTGTGGGGATCCAGGAACAAACACTGCTCGACATCATCGCATCTGAGCCTCTCCATGAAAAAGTCTGTAAGGCGAGCGGTAAACGTCTGCCATTTATGTGGTTAGATAAAGTCGCCGCAGAAGGTAAAGCCCTAGGGGTATTGAGCGATGCCGAAGTGCAATTACTTGAAAGAGCGGAAATTGGCCGTATGAAGTCTATCAATGTGGATGACTTTGACCCAGCCGAACTGCGTCCAGAAGTGGTTGCAACCACTTCACAGGAACGCGCTGCCTAATCCACTCAGTAAGATCCAAACCCACAAATAGGAGGCTCATTAGCCTCCTTTTTTTATAGTAAGTGTCCCGTTCCGGCTCCGCCGCTCAAGATAATATCAGCTCAATCAGACACAGCTTCACCACATGACTAAAACTATGCTGCGTAAACATAGCTTACCCTTTACCAGACAAACGAGGCATAGTAAGCAGTGACTTATCAAGCTTCAAGGCAACACCAACACTGCGCCCCGCGAGATTAGGAATAGAATAATGAGCAGCACTGCCGAGGAGAATCGCACATTCTGGCAGCGTCAAGCCATAATCTTGTTGCAACCACTGGATAAGCCCTGTCGTCGCCGAGCGTAATGCCTCATCTAATGATCCCGCCTGACCTAAGACCATGAGCTGATCCGGTGATTCAACACGCGGCATCGCTATCGATTGAGCTTTGATCAGATCAACCGTGAATTCTACATCCATAGAGGTTTCTAAAGCATACTGCGAGGTTTCACCATCCCCCTGCAACGCATGAGCATCGCCAAGATAGAGTAAAGCACCAGGTTGTTGCACGGGTAAATAAACAATATTGCCTTCAATCACTTCGTTAAAGTCCATGTTACCGCCAAAACGTCCGGTATCGCCTGTAGATATCGGCGCAGAGCCAAAACCAGGTGCAACAGCGAGCCCACCTAGCATAGGCCGCACTTTAACTGTGTAATCTTTTAAATGTTCAGTTGGCGTTTCCAAGCTCGCAATTCCACGCTCTCTGTCCAGTTTCCAGCGCACAGGCTTGCCAAGTTCGTCCGCTTGAGTCGCAAAACGTGTCCCCAATGCTCGCCCTACAATCGCATCCAAGCTATCAGCATAATCTCGATTCAATTTAAGCCGATTTATCCGTACAACCAGTGTATCCCCTGGTGCTGCGGTGGCGATAAAGAAAGGGCCCGTCTGCGGATTCCCAAACAGAGCCTGAGTCACGCCGTGCTCATCGACCCCACCCGAGTCAATCGTTTTTGTTTGTACTGTATCACCGGGCCAAATTGTGAGAACAGGTGTGCGATGGGGATCAAATAGATTGGAATAGCTCGTCGGCATGAATTCATAACGCCGTGGTTGACCTTCTGGACGTGCGGCTATTTTCTGCGCCGAAAAGGCATGTGTCACCCGAACACTTGGATTATTGGTATCAGGAAAATCGGCAACACCCTTGATGGTATTGTCCTGCAGCTTGCCCTCATAGTGATAGACAGTGCCATCCACATCTATGCTTTCAAATGTGAGGCTCGCACCTTGGCGATGTCCGCTCAGCTTGTCACCATCTATATCACCACTGAGATTGTCACCGTTGTGCTCTAAAGTCAGTGTGCCATATACCGGATTGCCCCAGAGATCCGTTGTCAGTCGCCATTGATCAGCAGCGTGTACCTGCTGTCCGAATACAAGACTCAAGCACACGAGTGTGGAATATTTCAACATCGGTATTATTCTCCAGTTTAACTTACGAATATGAGAGTGAATTTGTCGTATCAACAAGATAAAACATGGCAGTGATACCTTATGACATGCTCAAGTTAACTCTTTATCATGTTATCCACCAAACCCTTGTCAGCGTCGTCATTTATTACAGCGTTAGCATCTGATTTCTCAAGCCTTAATTGCTCAGCCTCCTCTTCCGCTTTTGCCTTTGCTAAAGCGGCTTCAGCGGCCGCTTTCTCTTGCGCTTCCTGTGCTTCTCGATCTGCAATCGCTTGCTGTACTTTGGCTTCTTCTAAGGCTTCAATCGGCAACAGGCTAATCAGCTCAATCCCATTGGGGAACACAGTATCATTGCCTGACACCACCATCACTTTGCTATCTTTTGTAAGGTAAACCAATGGCATGACAGTATCACCATAACGCTTACGGAAATGCTCGAAGGTAAAATTTTCGGTTAAATTAGTGACTTTAAGCTGTGCACCTCTGGCCATTAAACTGGCAATTTTCGCGTAGGAAACCGCATCACCAAATAAACATAAACGCTGCTGGTAGGACTCAGATAACTGATGGCGGGCACTGCCGGACTCGGTATTATTGAGACCTAGCACCTTTTTCTCACCCAAAAAATCCTGAAAGTGAAAACTGACCAAAGGGTTTAATTGCCTATATGGGGAGATGATCAGCACTCGGCCAATACCGGTTAAATCCATATAGGTTTCAGCATGTTCCGAGGCTGGATTACCAAAATACACAGGAATATTATCCATACGAGCTAGGCGAATGTTGTCCCAGTTATTATCAGCAAGGAGCACCTTAACATCCTTAGCACGTAAAATTTTTGCAAGTTCACGGCAAAATTTCGATGCGCCAAAGATGAGCAGACCTTGGGCTGAGTCAGATTTCACCCCAAGGTATTTCGCCCAACGACCCGCAGTTAAACTTTGGATCACCACAGTGCCGATAATAATTAAGAACACTAAAGGTACAATCGCATCGGCGCCCTGCACATTATTGGCTTCTAACTTAATCGCAAACAATGACGATACCGCCGCGGCAACTATCCCCCGCGGTGCTATCCAGCATAAAAACCATTTATCGGCCCTCGACAAAGAGGTGCCGATACCAGAAACCCAAATACTCAGCGGCCTTGCGATTAACATAGTCACAACCAATACCCCAATTCCTCCCCAACCTAAGTCGAGCATGGCACTGGAGTCGAGTCTGGCGGCCAATAAGATAAAGAGGGCTGAAATTAAAAGAACGGTTAGTGTTTCTTTAAATTCAAGAATTTCCGCAATATCTACCCCACGCATATTGGCAAGCCAGATGCCCATCACTGTCACCGTCAGTAATCCCGATTCTTCCTGCAGTAGATTTGAGCCAACAAAAATTCCTAGCATCAGAGTTAAAACGGCTGTGTTACGCAGATAGTGGGGTAAAAGATCATGCCGCAATACTTGACCGACGAGATAACCAGATACCGCTCCCAAGCCTAGGCCAAGTGATAGCATAGAGCCTAGCGCATAGAGCACATGGGTCGTAGGATCTCCAGATACAGTAATATATTCAAATACTAACACTGCGAGCAGCGCACCAATGGGGTCAATCACTATCCCTTCCCAACGTAAAATACTGGCCAGTTGTGATTTAGGGCGCACACTTCTAAGCATAGGCACGATAACCGTCGGCCCTGTTACCACCACTAGCGCCCCAAAGAGCAGTGCAATTTCCCAACTAAAGTCGAGTAAATAAAAGGTGGCCGTGCTGATACAAGCCCAAGTAATCACAGTCCCAATAGTCACAAGATGCGTCACCATACGACCATGATCTTTGATTTCTTTGAAATTGAGGGTTAATGCTCCCTCAAACAAGATAACGGCAACCCCAAGGGAAATAATGGGAAACAGTAAATCGCCAAATATCGCATCGGGATTGAGAACCCCAAGTCCGGGTCCGAGAGTCAGTCCACAGAGCAACAGAGGTAAAATTGCAGGTAGCCTTAGCTTCCAACCAACCCATTGGCAAAAAAGTGATAACACCCCAATCAGTGCTAACATCCCAGTGATTTGTTCAACCATATAACATCCTTTAGGTGGAAAGATCAGTTATCCAGTAATTCAACTTGTTAACTGTCGATAACAATAACAGCAAAAGCCGATGCACTGTGAAACAAGTTCTATCGTGGGTAGGCCAATATAGGGCAATAGCATGACGATAAACCATATGGTTGATGAGTTATTACCAGAGAATAGAGCCGACTTGCACAGGAATAACAACAAAATAGCTGACAACCTCATCTTTCGATGCAGTTTTTGCCATTATGTTGGCAGGTGAATATCCCATAGCGATAAACCCATGAACGGGAGGCATGGATGCCGAAATGAGCTGTAAAGCAAGGATGCTGTTGGACGGGACTCGAACCCGCGCCCCCCGGCGTGACTGGCCGCTTTCTGTTTATAAAGAGTCTAACCAACTGAACTACCGTGCTTTTAAATTTCACCAACAAAACGAAAAAAGCCTCTGCATTGCTGCAAAGGCTTTCATCTTTATTTGGCGGAGCGGACGGGACTCGAACCCGCGACCCCCGGCGTGACAGGCCGGTATTCTAACCAACTGAACTACCGCTCCAAACTTTTCACTATACCGCTACTAGAGCACTATAATTTTAACTTTCAACAACTTGACTGGCGGAGCGGACGGGACTCGAACCCGCGACCCCCGGCGTGACAGGCCGGTATTCTAACCAACTGAACTACCGCTCCACTCAAGTTGCGGAGAATAATACGGTCGAGCCTTGCTAGCGTCAACCGTTTTTTTCACTCCCCTATATCGTTTAGTTAAAATTTAGCCAACCTAATCTAAAAAACCTGACTAATGAATAAAATATCTTCATATTCATCTAAATAACTTTCCCATAACCCCTTAAACCTCTCAAAGGGTATGTCCTGTTTTATCGATCATTATCGGACTCATCGGGCATTGTCAGGTCGATTTCATCGTGGGAAAGTGCTGCTGGTTTATTTTCCGCCGCTTCATCCAACAGACGCTGCTCAGCCGCGGCTAATGCCTGGGCAAGGCTCTGACGCTTACGCCATACAATTAAACCTAACACCCCTAAAATCAACAACACCGCATTGATGCTAATGATCCAGAACATGGCATCTTGTTTAGCCAGCGCCTCTTCTTCTGCGGCTTTTTGGGCGGCAATGGCGGCTAACACCTCTGGACTGGGCGGGGGCTCAGGCGGTTGCACAAGGTTGAAAAAGAGTTCGGGCAGATCGAGCACTATTTCACGCCCTGAGTGTGTTGTTGTCGCAGCAAAACCTTTAATGCGATAACTGCCAAATTCAGAAACGGGCGGCAATATCAGCTCAGTATCGGGTTCTGCTAACCCATGGAGCACAACGGGCAGTTGCAGCCCAGCCGGACCGACCAATTCAAATGAGAAATGTGTCTCGGCTAACTGCAACACTGTACTATCGACGTGCAGCATGATTTTCCATTGCCCCGTTAAGGGATCCTCTGGGGTAATCACCTCTGCATTTATCGGCCGTGCAGATAAGGTAAAAGGAAAAGAAACTTGCCGCTCAAACACATTATTACGCGCTTGAACCACAAAATCATATTCCCCCCAGGGCTGTTTAAGGTTTATGTCACTGGTAAAAAGGCCATCGTCGGGCTTTTCATCGAGCTTTTCACCACTGTCCTTGTAGGAACCTGCAATGATATCGCCCGCGGCAAAGTTTTCATCCCCAGCCCTATGCTTACTCACAAAATGTGCCGTCCATTCAACCAGATAATCTAAGCCTGGCATACGGACGCGCTCAGCATCCCCCATTAGCTGGGCAACAATTTTGACATGTTCTCCTTGAAAAAGTGGTTGCGGCAACGGCTGAACTTCGATTTCAAGCTTAGAGACTTTCTTGATCTTGGAGCCGACGACAACCTTGCCGACCAACTGCCAAGGCCCTGGCTGTGGCGATTCGATGTAAATCATGTCACCGGTAATACCGTCAACCCATTTTACGGTTTCGGGGTGGCGACTGGCGTACCACTTACTGCCATCGGGAAGCACTATCACCACGGGGGCAGAACCGTATTCACGTTCCACCAATAGGGTCATACTGCTCACCATATGGTCGATCCTAAAGCGGTTTTTAAGCTCCGAAGCCGTCTCTAATGACACCACTTTTACCTTGGGGATTTGCGCGTTAGGTTTTTGTGCGTTAGGGGTCTGCACGTTAGTGGAAATATTCGCGTTAGCAACAGGCTCAGGCTTATCCGCCGCCCAGATTACGGCACTGGCAAATAGCGTGCTTAGCACTAAACCAATCTTGAACAGGCTTGTATGGCGCGACTTGGTCATAACCGATTATCTATCCTCTCCAGAGGCATTTTCCTGATTTTGCGACTAAATCAAGACGTTGTTCATGCATGACTAGTTCATCGGCCGACGCGCTGATCACTTTAAGATTAAGTGAATTAGGATCGAATCTTTGGATCCCGCCCGCTTCCTGCCCGACTTCTTCGTTGGATAAATTGAATTTGGTTTGACCGCCCGTCATGGTCAAGTAAACGTCGGCGAGGATTTCGGCGTCCAATAATGCGCCATGGTACTGGCGACGGGAGTTATCGATACCATAGCGTTTACAGAGGGCATCGAGGTTATTCTTCTGCCCTGGATGTAAAAACTTGGCAATGCCTAAAGTATCGAGAATGTCACAAATATTGGCCGTTTTCGGGCCTTGGGGTTGCAGCAGTGAAAACTCATGGTCCATAAAGCTAACGTCGAAGTTTGCGTTATGGGCGACAATTTCAGCGCCGTCAATAAACTCAATAAATTGTTGGGCGATTTGGTGGAATCGTGGTTCATTCGCGACACGCTCATCGGTAATACCGTGCACTGCAATGGCTTCGGGATCGATAGCTTGTCCAGGATTAATATACTGGTGAAAATAGCGTCCAGTGAGGCGACGGTTGATCACTTCAACGCAGCCGATTTCGATAATCCGGTGCCCTAAATAGACTGCACCACTGCCCTGATTCATACCCGTAGTTTCAGTATCCAAAATAATCTGACGACTGGCATTTGAGATAATATTCATACTTTTATGCGCTTCTTATGACAATTTTTAGTTATACTCGGCCGAAATTCACGGCTATGGTAACAATTTGATGACTGAACTAAAACTGATCCACATCTTCACCGACGGCTCTTGCTTAGGCAACCCCGGCCCCGGCGGCTATGGCATTGTAATGAATTATAAGGGCCATACAAAGGAGATGTCAGATGGTTTTGCCCTCACCACCAATAATCGCATGGAATTACTGGCGCCTATCATCGCACTGGAAAGCTTAAAAGAGCCCTGCCGTGTGGTGCTCACGAGCGATAGCCAATATATGCGTCAAGGGATCATGACGTGGATCCACAACTGGAAGAAAAAAGGCTGGATAACCTCCAACCGTACGCCTGTCAAAAATGTAGATTTGTGGAAACGCCTCGATAAGGCCTCACAAATACATAAGATTGATTGGCAATGGGTAAAAGGTCATGCGGGGCATGCAGAAAATGAACGCTGTGATATTCTCGCCCGCACTGCAGCAGAAGCAAAACCAATCCAAGCTGACGAAGGTTATCAACCCTAATCTGCCAAGTGTATTTTCTGGTTACTTGGGCCTATTCCCCGCCTTTTGCCTAGGAAATGTTAAAGAAATTCCCACAAAACTGCACAAATGCCTGCCCTAAAGACGTCGCTTGGCGACTCTTATGGGTAATGCGATAAAATTGCCGCTCCAAGACTAAGCCTTCAATCGTTACTAGGGCTAATTCTTTACGACTGATGTCTTTATCCAATGTGAGTTCAGATAATACCCCTAAGCCAGCGCCTTGCTTAACGGCGAGTTTTATTGCATCGGGCGTGGTAAAACAGAACTTGGCCTCGGGTTGCATATCCAGTTCATTGGCCGCATTCACAAAATACTCCCTCGTACCCGATCCCTCCTCCCTAAGAACCCAAGATTGACCTCTCACCATAGCGGGCGTAACGGTTTGCCCGGCTAAGGGGTGCGCCGGATGGCAAAATACCAATAACCTGTCCTTATGCCATGCCTCAACATTAAGACGGTTATCGGTGCAATGTCCTTCGATAAATCCCATTTCCGAGCGGAATTGCGCCACAGATTGGATCACATCCTGGGTGTTAGTGATCGCCACATCAACATGGGTTTGGGTATGCTGCTGGCAAAAAGCCACTGCGGCCTTAGCAAGGAGATAATTGCCGATAGTTGAACTGGCGCTGACACTTAAGTGTCCCACCAAATCCCCACCTTGAGTGGTAAACGCCTGTTCTATTTGTTCGACTCGGTGAAGCAACTCCGTTGCCAGTGGTAATAATAAGTTCCCCTGGGAATTGAGCTGCAGCCGATTGCCTATCCGTTCGAATAGGCGCGCATTGAGTTGTTTTTCTAATTCGGCCAATGCCATAGACGTGGCCGGAGGCGATAAATTGACTTGCTCCGCCGCTTTAGCAACCTGGCCATTACGTGCTACGGCTTCAAATACGGCAAGTTGCCTTAAGGTAATTCGCATATCAGACTCGTTTCTACACTGCGTTATTTTATATGTTCGGATAAATGCCCTGAACGTCCCGCCGTGGGGGCTGTGGTCCAGTTAGGTTGCAACACTTTGCGTTTATCGCGGATTGGCGTTAATGGCGATTCCAATTTACGCGCCACAATCAGATATAAACTGCCCGTACTCGGTAACCAAGAGGCCAAGGTTTGCTGCATAAAACGCCCTTCATTAAACTCGCCAATTAAGGGGTGATACACTAAACGCTCGTCACTCACCACTTGATACCCCAACAGGCCGAGCCAATCTCGTACCCGTGATGGCATAAAAAAACGCCCATTCCAAGGGAGACAATCTTGATATTTAGGCCACAGTTTGCCTAAAAAAACCGGACTTAACGGATTAAACCCCACAATAAACAGATAGCCACCGGCAATAAGCACTCTGTCTGTTTCACGTAAAATGCGGTAGGGATCGGGCTCAAACTCTAGCAGCAGACTCATCACCACCGCATCTATAACACCATTTTGCAGCGGCAGATGACAAAAATCCCCGACTATGGATGCATCGTCGCTGGCAGTGAGGGAAAAGTGATGTGCAACGGGTGATTCCATACTCGACAGGGCTGCACTTAAAGGGCCGAGCTTCAACAAATGATAACCAAAAACCCTAGGCCACCAATGGGTTAATTTCTCAGCAACCGCTTGCTGTAGGGCGGAACCATTCGGCAAGTCTTCCCATTGCTCGGGTTTGCGTTCGGTACTGAAATACGACACAAAGTTCCTCCTTCCACCATAAAACACTGCCATAAATGAATCGATATAGGTATAAACATCACCCCATTCAATCGCGTTCATCCAAACGACAACTGTCGCCAAGCATCTTCCACTTGTGGATAATAACCTTATCTTTAAATCGAAATACAGCTATAGGTGGTCCTATGCTCACTATAACAGCGATTAATGCCTTTAATGACAATTATATCTGGGTGTTACAACCAGGAATGCTATCCCAGATTTATGTGGTCGACCCTGGCGATGCAAGCGTGGTCATTGCCTATATCGAGGCTCATAGGCTAGTACTTGCGGGCATTTTACTCACCCATCACCATAGGGATCATACGGACGGTGTCGCGGAGTTAGTGGCATATGTAAAGCAAACAACTCAGGGCGTCCTCAATGTATATGGACCACACAATGAAGCCATTAACGGGATCAATATGCCACTCGATCCCAGAGTCACCGCTGAGCTCTCACCTCCCTTCCTCGAGCATAAAATACAACTACTTAGTGTTCCTGGTCATACCGCAGGCCATATTGCCTATCATATCGAAGATGCGCTTTTTTGCGGTGACACTTTATTCAGCGCTGGCTGTGGCCGTTTGTTTGAAGGAACGCCCCAGCAAATGCTCCACTCCCTCAGCCAACTGGCAAACCTACCCGCCAATACCCAAGTCTACTGTGCCCATGAATATACCCTCACCAATCTTAAGTTTGCCCTAACGGTCGATCCAAATAACGCCGCATTACAGGCATACGCTCGACAAGCTGCGGATCTGCGTGCACAAGGCAAGGCAACCATCCCCTCTAGCATCGCATTAGAACAAGCTATTAATCCGTTTTTACGCACAGATGACCTAAATATATTGAGTAGCATAAAACAGCGTTTCAACATTCAAGATCCCAGCAAATTAGATAAACTCACCTGCTTTACCCTGCTCAGACAGTGGAAAGATATTTTTTAGCAGAAATAGTTTTATTTCTGATTGAAATTTATACAGTTTTTCCCACTTTTGCTGATGTAAGTCAAAAATAGCCTTACATTATGTAAGATAATTAAGGGACAAGATTGAAAAGATCCCATAGAATGGCTCGTTTTTGCGTGAATACTTTGCGCTCTGTGTTGTCATTATCTTCATTAAAATTATTCGGTTAACAATAGAACTGGCATAAATGAAGCCCTGACAATGCACTAACAGAGGACTACCGTTTTCCATGAGAGTATCACTTTATGTTGTAGTAGGGGGATTTGCCCTGCTCACTGGTTGTCAGACCTTAGACAACCACGAGGTTACTAAGCCAGAAGCTGAAACCGTCGCAACCGAAAATACAGTCCCACAGTATTACCTCGCATCCCCAGCCGAGTCGGCTCAAATTACCGATGTGTGGGAACGGATCCGTCAGGGAATGCAATTACCTATCCCGGATCAGAAACTGGTTAATCAATACCGTGATTGGTACATTAAGAACCCAAAGCATCTAGAAATTATTTCAGAGCGTGCGGCGCCCTACATGTACATGATTGTGGAAGAGCTTGAAAAGCGTCATCTTCCAATCGAAATCGCCCTATTGCCAATTATTGAAAGTGCCTTCGATCCTTCGGCCTCATCTGCCAGTGCCGCTTCGGGTTTATGGCAATTTACTACGCCTATGGCTAACCATTTTGGCCTAGAAATGAACTGGTGGTACGACGGGCGCCGCGATGTCCCCGCATCCACAGTTGCGGCGTTGGATATGCTGGAATATCTCTACCAGAAAACCAATAATAATTGGCTCTATGCCTTTGCCGCCTATAATTCCGGCGAATCCCGGGTACTCAATGCCATTAAACGCAATGAGGAAAAAGGGCTTGAAACCGATTTTTGGTCTCTCAATCTACCGAAAGAAACCGAGCGTTATGTTCCTCAATTACTCGCACTCGCCGAAGTCATCAAACATGCGGATGAATATGGCATCAGCTTAGCCCCGATTGAGAACAGCCCCTCCATTGAAGTGGTGGATATCGATAGTCAGATTGATCTTGCGATGGCCGCAGGGCTCGCCAATATGACAACCCTCGAGCTGCAAAAACTCAATCCGGGTTATAACCGTTGGGCAACCTCACCATTGGGACCGCACACTTTAGTGCTACCAATTGATAAATCTGAAGAATTCAAAAAAGCCCTCGCAGAAACAGAAAGCGAAGCACGGGTCAGTTGGTTGAGATACACCATAAAACCCGGCGATAGCATTGGGGTTATCGCAAAAAATCACCATACGACCATTGCCGCCATCCGTGCAGCTAATGGGATGAAAAACAATACTATTGTTGCAGGTAGACATTTGATCATCCCGGTATCTGCGGATGATAAACAGCTGTACGCCATATCAACGAGCCAAAAATTACCGAAGAAAACTCGGGCCGTGACAGAGGGTCCTCAATTGACCTACAAGGTGCAATCAGGGGATACCCTATGGGAAATTGCACGCCACCATAAGGTGAGTGTAAAGCAGCTAACAGCATGGAATCATTTGAGTAAAGACAGCAAACTGCATGCTGGGCAGCAGCTCACCATCATAGCGTCACAGGCTCCAGTGGCGGCTGAACAAATTCGGACTGTAAGTTATAAGGTGAAATCCGGTGATTCATTAGCACGGATCGCCAGCAAATTTAACGTTACGGTAGCCGAGTTACTAGAATGGAACAGCTTAACACCCTCTCAATATATCCAACCCGGTCAAGTGTTAAAACTGGTGGTTGATGAGAGCAAGCTAAGTGCTTAATGTTTGATAATTAAAGCTCGGTAGGTACACAAAGGCAGCGAACCTCGGGACGCTGCCTTTGTTTTTAGTGCAGTGCACAAAAGTGCGCGACTATTTGGAACGGCTATTAGCCATTAAAAACCACCTAACTTTTTCAGTAGAGAATCCTTCAATTTATCCTTCGCCTTATCTGTTTCTTCCTTCAACTGATTGTTGAGTAATGCCTGAGTATCTAAGGCATATTCTGGCTTTTGGAAAGTCCCTGTAATGGCTAATGGGATATCAACTCCTACCAGAGCATCTTTCTCACTTCCCCCCTGACCTTTAAGTGAATTAACCAAACTGGTCGTTAATTTATAGTCCAATGATTCGGTCAATAAATTTGCACTGCCCTTGCCCGCTAATCGTAGTAAGGGTGAGGACATAGCAAGATCGGGATTGGTTGCTATACCATTTTCAAGGGAAAAATTCCCCGTCAGACTCGAGAAATCGGTTTTACGCTCCTCTTGCGTATCTGCCGATAAATTGCCCTTTAACTTAGCCTGAGCGCTGCGGATCATCTGCGGAATATTGACGCCATAGAGGGCACCATCGGTCACATCAAAGCGACCATTAGCGAGCAGATTTTTCTTTAACTGCTCAGGGATCAAGCTCTTACCTTTACCCTTAATATTCACATTGGCCGTTCCTGCTAATAAATCCACCTCGGCTAAATCTTTAAGTAACGCTCTAACTTGCACACCCGTCACTTGCTTATCAAATTGATAGCTCGCGACACTCTGGCGCGCATCCACTTGCGCGTTTACCATCAACTTGCCTTGGTACAAATCGGCGGTTAGCTGTTTTAGATCAACGACCCCGCCTTTTATTCCTAAGTCCAGCAGCCAATTTTGAGTGGCAAGATTGGCGACCTTAATCGATTTCACCGCCAACTTAAGTTTCATATCGAGGGACTTAAGCGCACTCAAATCAGGTTCAGAGGCTTTCGCTGCAGTGGTCGCCTGAGCGGCGTTTTCTGTTGTTTCAGTTTTTGGCAGTAGAGCATCAAGATCGATATCACCCACTTGGAAATCGGCATTAATCTGCGGTACTTTTCCGCCGTAATTCAGCGTTAGTTGACCCGAAGCGCTCACATCGGCGGCACTCAACTTCATAATATCCGCAGACAATTGCTTTTTATCTAATGCGATTTGAGTATTTAGGCTGATTGCGGTGATCACTTTTTTATTAGGGATGCTGTCCCCTTCGATCACAGTGTCAATATTGAATTTATCAATGATTAACTGATTGAGATCTTGGTTCAACTTAACTTCACCCTCCCCTTTACTGCTCACTTTCATCTCGGCTAAGGATGCCGTAAATTCGTAGGCTATGGGGGCAAACTTATCGAGGGAAAATGCGCCTAAGGTAAAACTATCTAGGGTGAATGTTTGCGTCTGTCCCTTGGCCTCATCGATCATATTGATCTGTGTGTTGGTGATAGCAACACCGCCCACCTCAATACCTGTAAGCTGAGTTTTAGAGGAAGGTTCAGTAGAAGGACCAGATTTACCACCAGAATCCCCTGTTAACCCATCTAAACTTGAGCTGCCATTCTTACGGGTAACTAAATTGATTTTAGCGCCATCTAAGCTCAATTGGGCAATTTGAATTTCTTTACTAAAGAGTGGCATCAAGGCCACTTCCGCAATGGCTTTATTCACTTCAAGCATAGACTGAGGTGTAAAACCTTCAGGATTTGAGAGAGAAATGCCCCCTAAATTAATGCCGATAGTGGGAAAAAATGTCCATGAGAGGTCGTCAGCAATCACTAACTCGCGACCCGTTTGTTTTTTCACGGCGTTGACAATCTCAGGTTTAAAGTCATTCGGATCAAAAAATACTGTGAGATATAAGGTAACAACCAATATTAAGGTCACCAAAATAGCCAAAAGCCACTTAATAAATTTCATATAAACATCCTTATCAATAACATCTTACATTGAGGTATCGAGCTTTAATTTAAAAAGGCAAAGTTCAACGACTCCTCGCTGATGGCGATCCCATTTTGATCCGCATAAATCATCATGCCGGGTTTAACGAGCACGCCCCCTATTTCTATAGGCACATTCACTTGTCCTTGGTTCAATTTATCTGTCTTTATCGGCATAGCACCGAGTGCGTAGACTCCAAGATTAAAGGTCGCCAATCTCGCCGCATCGCGGATATAGCCATTGATCACCACGCCCTGCCAGCCATGGTCTAACGCACTTTGGGCAATAAGATCACCCAGTAACGCCCTACGGGCCGAACCGCCCCCATCGACGACCAACACTTTGCCCTGTCCATCCTGTGCCAGCACCTCCTTTACTTTAGAGTTGTCTTCGAAACATTTCACCGTCACAATTTCACCCCAAAAAAGACGTTTCCCACCAAATGCAGTAAAGGTAAGCGGTAATAGGGTGAGTTTCGATGGATAGTGATCGAACAAATCAGGTAATAGATCAAGCATTTGAATCTCCGCACCGGTTAAAAGTTTAGACTACTCATTATTGTAGACCTCGACAAGACCAAAGCAAAAACGATGCAGTTTTTATTTAATTTTGACTTCTAATTGCTTGGTGAAAATGAGCATTCACATTATAATCTGTAAGAGTTAACATCCTGTGACAACCTCTTAGGCTTTTTACCTAAGTGATATCATTATTTAGTTCCTCTATTTTCTTTGTTATAAAGTGAAAACCAAATGACTACTGATCTTGATTTACAGAGCGCAATCGCGGCTCTTGATGAATATGGATATGATAAAAAAGTCTCAGCGGATCTTGAGCAAGCACGTAACAAACAACAGATGGGAAAATATATCAAATCCCTCGACTATAGTTTACGTCGACTATTGATATTGCAAGAAACAGTTAACGAATTAGTCGAAGAAAAGAAACATCAACTTGCATTGCAGGAGCATGTGCAAACCTACAAAACAAAGATTATCAATTTGTCTCGGGAATTTAACATTTCCTATGAGGATGTCTTAGCCATAATGGCAGAGTTAGCTAATAAAAAATAACCTTATCTTTAAGTGATTAAGCACTGTTCATATGCTCACAAATTAACCCTGTGGCGTAGGGTAATCAATTTATCTTATTAAACGACATCTTGGTAATGTAAAAGAAAAGAGGCTAGATAAAATATCCAGCCTCCTAGGTCTTGAGTGTTATTTATCTTGCATCAGCTGGCGAATATATTTCACTGGCGCACTGCCATAACTTAAGAATGTTTCATGGAAGGTTTTAAGATCAAAATCCTTATCCTTGACCTTTTTGTATTCTTCACGGAAATCATAGATCTCACGATAACCAGAATAATAACTGGTTAGCTGGACTTGGCTTAACGTTGCACGGCGCCACTTGCCTTCAGCTTCAGCTTGCTGCTGAAATGCTTCATCCATCATCAAGGCTATCGCCTCTTTTTCAGTCATACCTTTTACATGGATGCTGTAATCTAAAATCGTGTTACAGATAACTCTCAAGTTCCACTTGTAATACATAAGCCACATTTCAGGTTCAAAATCACCGTAGCCTTCCTCGAGCATCATGCGTTCGGTATATACTGCCCAGCCTTCAACCATAGCACCATTACCAAATAAACTCTTCACAAGGCTTGGTGACTCATTGGAATAAACCAATTGAGTATAATGCCCAGGAATCGCTTCATGGATATTGAGGATCTGCAAGATCCAGTGGTTATATTCACGTAGATAACTTTCAGCGGACTCATCGCTCATATCATCGAGTGGCGTCACATTGTAATAGGTATTACCTAGTTTCTCATACGGACCAGGGGCGCTGATAGATGCCCCCGCGAAGCCTCGCATATATTCTGGGGTTTCACGCACCACTAAAGGCTTTTTAGGGTCGAGGGTGACTAAGTTTTTCTGATTAACAAATTCGATTAACTGTGGAATTTGTTTACGGACCTCATTCACAAAGTCATCACGTTTAACATGTTGAGTAGATAATTTATCGATTAACTGACGAATGGCGATTTTATTATCCGCAGGTTTTGGCGTAGTAAAATATTTGGGCCAAAGTTTATCGGTGATCTTGGTCATTTCACCTTGAACTCTTTCTTTATCGGCCATAGCCTTTTGGTAGAGTTGCTTGGCTGTCATGCCCGCTTGAATATCGAAGGCAAACTTCTGTTCATATAATGCCTCTCCAATCCTAAAGCTGCGAGCGCCATCTTTTTTGAGTTGCGACACTAGGTTGTTAAGCCATGCAATATGCCCGTTGATTGCCACCGTTGCCGCATCGAAGCGCGTCTTAAATAGGGCTTTTTCGCTGTCGCTGAGACCAGAATCGGTCACTTGCTTTAATAAATCATCGGAGAAAACAGAAAATGCACCTTGGTTCTGCATAACGGCAAGTTCTGTATGTTCTAGAGTGGGCTGATTGATATTAGCCTGTGCCGCGGCGTAATAAGCTGGAATATTTTCCATACGCGCCAGCACCGAACGCAATCTATCATCTAACGGGGCAAAGTTTTCGTTAATAATTTGGGCAAAGCCACCCGCGACATTATAGTTAGAGGGATCCCACTGCCAGGATTTAAACGTAGTGATATCCCACGCCATACTGCCCAATAAGTTATTGATTAAATGGTAATCAATCAACTCATTAGCAGTTAGGGTTTGTTGATCAAACTTGGCTAGAGCTGCCTGCTGGGCACTAACAAAAGCCAAGGTTTTAGCACGGCTAGCCTCATTAGGAATATCAAGATAGCCATCATTAACATGCTTACCACTGTATAGTGCCCAGGTTGGTGATAATTCCCACAGGGAATCGATAAATGCATTGCTAAATTGGGCAAAGCTTGCGGCTTGAACTTCTGCGGCAATCGAAGCTGTGCTGGTATTGGTCTGAGATTGGCAGCCAGCAATACCGGCGAGTGATAACAGTATCGCAAGGGATAAGGTGGTTTTTCTCATTATATTTCGTCCTTTATACTATGATGTTCGAACTCACGTTTTAAATCAGCTCACTTAACGCTTTAAATCAACTCACCTAAAACAATGCCAAGCGCTGTGGCACATAAGTGTGGCCATTAAAAATGCACTAAGTTAATCATATTGCTTTAGTAATTGCAGCTATGTTGCCACAGAATACATGCTCAGTTACAAATTTTTAGTTCAGGCATAAAACGTTCTTCGAAGGAGTAAATGGCATTCGAGTATTCAAGAGGATCAAAAACAATAAAGCGGGATCAACAAAGATCATTTCTGGCAAATCCTGCAATATTCACCTTTTATTCACCACTGCCTGCTATAATACCGAACTGCTTCGCTGTTGAGTCACGCTTAACAGTTTGCCTATGAATTATTTATTTGAGACACCTAATGCCATTTTCCAAACTTGGATTAAGCGAACCGATTGTAAAAGCCATTACAGAACTCGGTTATTCGACCCCAACCCCCATTCAAGCTAAGGCGATCCCCGTTATCCTCAGTGGTAAAAATGTGCTCGGCGCCGCACAAACGGGCACAGGTAAAACCGCCAGTTTTGTGTTACCGCTGCTGCAAATGTTTGCCGATAGCCCCCAAATTCGCCCTAAACGAGTACGCGCCATTATCCTTACACCTACCCGTGAGCTTGCAGTGCAGGTTGAGGACAATATCAGCCAATACGCAAAATATCTGCCGCTGACCTCTATGGCCATGTACGGCGGCGTCGATGCCACGCCACAAAAAAAACGCTTAATTGAAGGTGTCGATATCCTAGTGGCGACCCCAGGTCGACTACTCGATATGTACACCCAAAGAGCCATTCACTTCGATGAATTATCTGTGCTGGTATTAGATGAAGCCGATCGAATGCTCGATATGGGATTTATTGAAGATATCAATAAAATCATCGAAAAATTGCCGCCACAAAGGCAAAACTTGCTCTTCTCGGCCACCCTTTCGAAGCAAGTGCGCGTATTAGCTAAGACCGCCGTTGAAAATCCTATCGAGATTGAAATTGCACGAAATGCAGCCACGGCGCCACAAATTGATCAGTGGCTCACCACTGTCGATAAAGATAAAAAATCTGCGCTACTGAGTCATCTGATTAAGGAACAAGCGTGGGATCAAGCGCTAATTTTTATCCAAACCAAGCAAGGCGCGGCCAAATTAGTCAGTCAGCTTGAAAAGCGTGATATTGCCGCCGAAGCCTTCCACAGTGGCCGCAGCCAAGCGGTACGTGAGCAGCTTTTAGCCGATTTTAAGTCCGGTAAACTGGCATTTTTAGTGGCAACGGGCGTCGCATCCCGCGGTATCGATATCGACGCCCTCACCCGGGTGGTTAACTATGATCTGCCCGATGAAGCCGATGATTATATTCATCGTATTGGGCGTACGGGCCGCGCAGGCGAGCAAGGTGAAGCCCTATCCTTTGTGTCAAAGGACGACTTTAAAAATCTGTGTGCGATTGAACGCCGCCTAGGCCACCTCATAGTGCGTAAAGAAATCGACGGATTTACCCCTAAAAAAGCAGTGCCAATCTCCATTCTCGATTTTGTGCCTAAACATAAGCCTGAAAAAACGTTTCGCCCAACAGACTCGGCTGCGGGAACTTACCGCAGTACAAAGGAAGGTACTTTCGAGACGGCTAAGGCGAAAAAGCATCGCAGTGCAAAGTCGCAACCCAAGCCAGCGCCGAACGCGACTTTGCGTCCAACCCGATCTGCACCGGAAGGTCCAAAGCGACAAGACAGTGGCAACGCCCCCTTTAATCCATGGACCAGCGGACCTAAATCCAAGTAATTCAATTAAATATAAGCTAACACTATGATTATTTTCACGACTAATATCGGCGATATCGGCATTGAACTCGATGTTGAACGTGCGCCCGTTACCTCAAAAAACTTTCTCCGTTACTGCGAAGAAGGGTTTTATGAACACACCATTTTCCACCGTGTGATCAAAGGCTTTATGATCCAAGGCGGTGGTTTTACTGCCAAGATGAAAGAAAAACCGACCCACGACCCCATAGTCAACGAAGCCAATAAAGGACTTTCAAACGTCCTTGGCACTATTGCAATGGCCCGCACCGACGCCCCGCACTCGGCCACGGCGCAGTTTTTTATCAATACCGCCAATAATGATTTCCTCGATCATACCGCAGCCACCAATAACGGTTGGGGTTATGCCGTCTTTGGTAAAGTGGTCGCGGGACTCGAGGTAGTACAGCAAATTGAAAAGGTCAAAACCACTAAAGTTGCAGGCCATGAAGATGTGCCGCGCGAAGCTATTATTATCGAGAAAGTGACCATTACCGAGTAATTTGTACACATATAAAAACAAAGGGAGCTTATCGCTCCCTTTGTTTTTATATGCGGTCAATCAATATCTTTGAGCGGCCATAATACGATATGATCTTCGATATCTTTTACCCTGCGCTCATCAATCACTTTGCCTTGAATTGACATGCCCGCAAGGTGCATCGCCTCTTTCGATCCTGTGATTAACGGGTGCCAGCTTGGCAAGTCACGTCCTGCGGCAAGCCGGCGATAGGCACAGCTATCGGGCAGCCACGTCAGTTGATTGACGTTATCGAGGCTGATCACTGTGCATTGGGGAACATAGCTAAAACGGTCAGTGTAATGTTGACAACTGCCTGTGTGATGATCGAGCAATAAACAGGCTGCATTGGTGTAATACAAGTCTTCGGTTTCATCGTCGATCAACTTATTTAAACAACATTTACCACAGCCATCGCAGAGGGATTCCCACTCGGTTGCTGTCATCTGCGCTAATGTTTTACTCTGCCAAAATGCCATGTTCGAAACTATCTTCCAATAAAAAACCCGCTTAGTGCGGGCTATTTTACACTAATTTGTTGGGGATGCTTAATTCTCTCCGATAAATGCACAACAGAAATGCCAAAATAGTCAGAGCTATCACTGTCATTGTTATCCCAATGCAGCAAGGCACGATAATTGCCGTACACTAAATATTTTCGCCCTTTTACCCCATCGGGCATAATCAGTGAGGCGTCGATATCTTCACGATTGGGGAGATCGGTATTATCAAATTTGCGAATACCCAGAGCTTGCCACTTAGCTAAGGATTGACGTTTATCCAAACCCACTAGCGCTAACTCTATAGTGGCAGGTGCTTGCACTTGTCTCCCCCAGGTATCATCCCCTTTCCAGCCTTGCTGTTTAAGCAGATTTGCAGCAGTGGCAAAAGCATCACTTAGGTTCCCCCAAATATCTTTCTTACCATCGCCGTCACCATCTTGGGCATAGGCAAGGAAATCAGTTGGCATTATCTGGGTTTGTCCCATAGCACCGTTCCAATTGCTTTTAAGATCGTGAAACCCCAAATGATCTTTATCCATTATCGACAATGCGGCCATAAATTCCTTTTGGTAAAAGTCTTGCCGCTCGCCATTAAAGGCCTGTGATGCCGTCACAGATAATACGGGGTAATCCCCAGCCGTTTCACCAAAATCGGCGACTAATCCCCACAATGCGACCAAAAACCTTGGCTGAACTTGGTATTTATCAGCGAGACGATTGAGCACTTGCTCATGTTCTTTAAACAAAACCCGTGCGGTGTTCACTTTCCACTCGGGTACCACTTCGGGTAAGAAAGTGTCGAGATTTTTAGCATTTTCCGATTTGGTATTGTCCGCGACTACGGCTTTTTTAAAACGTTTTATCTGGGGAAAAGCGGTATCTAAGGTGGCTTGGCTAATACCCTTTGCACTCGCTTCTTGCTTTAACTGCATAAGATAATCGTTAAAACTAAGATCCACTCGGTGCTCTTGCCCCAATACTGGCAAGCTGATCAAGGACAATATGGCGAATGTACATGCGGCAACACGGTAAATGATGGTTTTTAGCATATCCCTTTCCGCTGTGATTAATTATCAGTCTTTGATCCCAAGGCTGCGTTTATGCTCGGCCAATAAATTAACCTGTGGCGGCGGAATTTGTAAATAGTAACCCTTATCTTCCATTGCTGCTCTGACCTTATGAATATCTGCCATCCCTAATGACTCACGTTTAGCGATAGGAAATACCATCACTAATTGTGGCACACCAAACATGTCCATCAAGGCAACGGGGACATCTTCAAAACAATCTCGTTTCTTCACGAATAAGTAAGTGTCAGCCTTTCGACTACTTTTATAAACGGCACATAGCATAAGTGTATCAATATCCAATAGTTCAAACTTGCCAGTCAAGAGGGCACACTATAACATGGTCGCCTAGTAATTTAATTGTAAAATCAGCGAACCGACTGATGATTTCTTAAGAAGAGTGCCGGGATGTCAAAACCTAGCTTAGAGTTAAAAGGTGCTTCTTTTACTCTTTCAGTACTTCATATTAATAGCAGCGACTTACATGCTGTCATGGCTGAATTAGATAGCAAATTGGCACAAGCCCCTCAATTCTTTCTGGGTGCTCCCTTAGTTGTTAATCTGAGTGCCATCCAAGATAACGATTTCAATTTACATGGCTTAAAAGAGTTATTGCTTTCCCGTCAATTAGTGATTGTGGGGATCACGGGGGCCACAACCGTGCTCAGCAATCAGGCTAAAACTCTTGGGTTAGCCATTGTAAAAGCGGGTAAACAGAGCACTACCCCACCCCCTGCGCCGCGTCAAACCAAGATAGTTAAGCAAAATATCCGCTCGGGTCAGCAGGTCTATGCAAAAAATGGTGATTTAATCATATTTGGTGCCGTAGGCAATGGCGCTGAAGTCATTGCCGATGGTAGCATTCATATCTATGGCGCATTACGGGGAAAAGCCATGGCTGGCGCGGCGGGAGATCCCACTGCAGTCATCATAGCCCACTCGCTCGAGGCCGAACTCGTTTCGATAGCAGGGCAATATTGGCTCGCTGAAAATCTACAACAACATAGCTCAGATAAAAGCGGCTGCATTCGCTTAAATGGCGAGTCGCTTATGGTTGAATCATTGCCCCTCTAAATGGCAGAACAAAGGATAGAGAGAAACATGGCACAAATTATTGTTGTCACTTCAGGTAAAGGCGGTGTAGGTAAAACCACATCGAGTGCTGCGATCGCCACAGGACTCGCAATGCAAGGACACAAGACTGTCGTTATCGATTTCGATATCGGCTTACGAAATCTCGATTTGATCATGGGCTGCGAGCGCCGTGTCGTTTATGACTTCGTCAATGTGATCAACGGTGAAGCCAATCTTAATCAGGCGCTGATCAAAGATAAGCGCTGCGAAAAACTGTTTGTGCTGCCCGCATCGCAGACCCGGGATAAAGATGCACTGACCAAAGAAGGCGTGGGCCGGGTGCTCGACGATTTGGCCAAAGACTTTGAATTTATCATCTGTGACTCCCCAGCGGGGATTGAGCAAGGCGCTATGATGGCACTGTATTTTGCCGATATCGCCATTGTCACCACCAACCCAGAAGTGAGTTCGGTGCGCGACTCAGATCGCATTTTAGGTATGTTGCAGAGCAAATCCCGCCGCGCCGAGCTGAATCTAGAACCGATAAAAGAGTTTTTACTGCTGACGCGTTATTCACCGAGCCGCGTAAAATCCGGTGAGATGTTAAGCGTTGATGATGTGAAAGAAATCCTTGCAATTGAATTGTTAGGTGTGATCCCTGAGTCACAATCTGTACTCAAAGCTTCAAACTCAGGCGTGCCGGTGATTATCGATCAAGAAAGTGATGCGGGCCTCGCCTACAGCGACACGGTCGCGCGCCTATTGGGTGAAGATGTCCCAGTACGCTTTATTACGGAAGAGAAGAAAGGTTTCTTACAACGGATATTTGGTAGCTAATTATGTCTTTACTCGACTATTTCAAAAGCAAGAAAAAACCTAGCACTGCGGTAATGGCAAAAGAGCGCCTACAAATTATTGTGGCTCATCAACGTGGTCAGCGAGACACCCCCGATTATTTTCCACAGATGAAACAAGAAATTATTGCTGTTATTCGCAAATATGTGCAGATTTCTGATGATCAAGTGTCTGTGCAGTTAGATCAAAACGACGATAATCTGTCGGTACTCGAACTTAACGTCACTCTGCCCGACAGATAAGTTGAGCGGCTCCCAAGCTGGCTCAAGGTGTGAGTTTCGTCAGCTTGAGCTGGTTTGGGTATATTCGTCATCCCTATTGGGGATGACGTTTTTTGTCGCCTGCATTTTACACAGACTACAGCTCAAGTTTTGCCAACGACTGCGCGGCTAATTCACCACGCCAGCCACCTAACACTGCGGGTAAGTCCCCCTGTTGATTATCCCAACGCCACTGTAGATATTCATGGATATGCCGTTTAGACGCTAACATTTCCTGTGGAACTTCATGGTGTTCACACAATTCAGTCAAACAGGTTTTAATGCTCTTAAAAGCCGATTTGTAGCCGGATTTTAAGGCTAATACATCGACTAACTCGGGTAGATTGACCAGATCCGCCGTTTGCATTATTCGCAGTATCTCTTTACCGTGAATACGCTTTTCCTGCTCGGTTAAGTCATTGAGTTTAATTAGCTCGGCGATGCTTTTAGGCTGTTTTTTCGCAAGGGCTATCAACCCATGGTCCTTAATCACAAACCCTAAGGCGAGATCCCGGGCTAAGGCTTTTTCAAGGCGCCACTTAGCTAACACCTTAAGATAGGCTAATTGGATCTCATTCAATTGAAAGGCATTTTTAACCTTTAAATAGGCGGTGTCTAGATCCGGGGCAGCTAAACGCCCCTCTGTCATCCGCTGGCCTTCCTCGTATAACCAAGCTAATCGCCCCTGGGCACTCAATTTGGCTTCAAGTTGCGGATAGAGTTGATATAAGAACAGAACATCATTGGCCGCGTAGGTCAGTTGCGCTTCGCTTAAGGGACGTCGCATCCAATCGGTACGGGATTCACCCTTATCGATGACTTCATTAAGACAGGTTTCCACCAGCTTGGCATAACCCACCCCATGGCCCATACCACACAAAGAGGCGGCAATCTGACTATCAAACAGTGGCGAAGGCTGGCATTGACCATAATGGGCAAACACCTCTAAGTCTTCACTGCAAGAATGCACTAACTTGATAATATTGGGATCATCGAGCAAGGCCCAAAACTGCGATAGATCGGGTAATGCCACCGGATCGATCAAGGCCAAGGTGTGGCCATCATAGGCTTGAATGAGCCCTAATTTTGCATAATAAGTACGGGTACGAACAAACTCGGTATCTAAAACGAGTATTTTACTCTGTTGATATTGGGCGACGAGGGCATTTAGGCTCGCTGCATCGCTCACATACTGAAACGCTGACAAATTCTTCTCCAGTTCCTGTGGGGTCAATCACAGTCCATAAAAACAAAAGCCGGCTAATTGCCGGCTTCAATCCTACGCACGCTTAGCTTCGTCTCTAAGCTCTCGTCGCAAGATCTTACCCACGTTGGTTTTAGGTAACTCGTTCCTAAATTCTACCAGCTTCGGTACTTTATATCCCGTTAAATGAATACGACAATGCTTAATGATGTCATCTGCGGTTAACGATTTATCTTTTGCCACCACAAAAACCTTCACTAATTCACCACTAGCATCGTTGGGGACACCCACGGCGGCCACTTCGATGACCTTAGGATGCAGGGCGACCACCTCTTCCACTTCATTAGGGAAGACGTTAAAGCCAGAAACCAAAATCATGTCTTTTTTACGATCGACGATATAGAAAAAGCCTTGCTCATCCATGTAGCCTATGTCGCCCGTGGCTAACCAGCCATCTTTATCGATCACTTTGGCCGTTTCCTCTGGGCGTTGCCAGTAGCCTTTCATCACCTGCGGGCCTTTACCAAACAACTCTCCAGTTTCGCCTTGAGCTAAGGTGTTACCGTCGTCATCGCGGATCTGGATAAGTGTCGAGGGTGCAGGGAAACCAATTGAACCGTTGTAACCGTCTAAATTATATGGGCAACAGGTTAATAAGGGTGAGGCTTCAGTCAGACCATAGCCTTCGAGCAAACGGGTCTTAGTAATAGCTTGCCACTTATCGGCCACGGCTCTTTGTACCGCCATGCCACCGCCAATCGACAATTTTAGACGGGAAAAATCCAGTTGAGAAAAATCTTCACTGTTGACTAGGGCATTAAATAAGGTATTCACCCCAGTTAATGCGGTAAAAGGGTATTTTTTAAGTTCAGCGACAAAGGCTGGAATATCACGGGGATTAGTGATCAGCAGGTTCTGACTCCCCTTGTGCAGAAACAACAGGCAATTCACTGTTAAGGCAAAAATATGGTACAGAGGTAATGCCGTCACCACAAACTCACTGCCATCATTTAAGGCGGGCGAATAGGCACCATCGGCCTGCAGCACGTTAGCAACCACGTTCCCATGGGTCAGCATCGCGCCTTTAGATACCCCAGTTGTACCACCGGTATATTGCAAAAAGGCAAGATCATCATTAGTGATAACGGGTTTGACATACTGCATGCGTCGTCCACGGGACAGTGTGTCACGCATTGAAAGTGCGTGGGGTAAATCGTATTTAGGCACCAGTTTTTTTATATATTTAACAACAAAGTTTACTAAAGTGCGTTTGGGCGCGCTCAGCAGATCGCCAAGGCCGGTAATGATCACACTCTTAACCGGAGTCTGGTCAACCACTTCTTCTAAGGTGCGGGCAAAGTTTGAGACCACGACAATGGCTTTCGCACCAGAATCGATCAGTTGATGCTTAAGCTCGCGGGGAGTATAGAGAGGATTGACGTTAACGACCACCATTCCTGCACGTAAAATTCCGAAGAGGGCAATGGGATATTGCAGTAAATTTGGCATCATCAAGGCAACACGATCGCCCTTTTCGAGCTTTAATTCATTTTGTAAATAGGCAGCAAAAGCACGGCTGTGCTCTTCTAATTTACGGTACGTGAGTGTCGCCCCCATGTTGATAAATGCAGGTTGATCTTCATACTTAGCCACCGCCGTCTCAAACATATCGACGAGTGATGAATATTGATCCACATTTATCTCAGCAGGCACATCTTTTGGTAAATGATTAATCCAAGGCTGATCCACAACTCTCTCCTAAATCCCCACAACTGCGGAAACGGTATCCATACAACCGTCAACACTCGATAAATACCGAGTTAAAATACCGGCTTACATTTCTTGTTATTGATTAACTCGTCATAAATCATACGAGCGTTTTAATTTTGATCATCATCACATAAAAAAAACAAAAAACCTAGTGCCTTTTTGGGGTAGCAAAAGCCATTATTCAACAAAGTCTCGGATCAACTGCGCTACCCCCTGCGCATTATCCATATGAACATGGTGATCCCCCTCGATAATGTGTTCCGAAAGCTGTTTGAACCACATACGCGCCTTAGGCAACGCGCTCTGTAATTGGCTAAATCCCTGTTTACCGCAAATCAATAGGGTTGCCACCGAGATATCCTGCATGAGTGCATCAACCTGAGCGAAAGTTAATCGCAGGGGGGAATCTAATTTCAACCTAGGATCGCTACGCCAACCTAATCCATTCATTTCGGAGCGCATATTGCGCTCAAGTAACAATCGACACCAAGGTTCTGCTAATCCCGTTAAGTGTGCCCTCGCTCGCACCGCGGTTTCGATACTGTCATAGATTTTTACCTGCCGATGCTGCTGAGTTAACTGCTTTTCATGCTGATAAAAACTCTTTCGTAAGCGCGCCTTCGCTTGCGTCGGTGATTCAAACAATGGACTTAAGGCTTCAATCAAAATCAGCCTATTGACCTTTTCAGGGAAGGCCGCCGTGTAGGCCGACGCAATGATCCCCCCGAGTGAATGCCCCACCATGGCGAGCGGTTTCTGTGGCAAGACAGTCAGCAAGGCGTCCAGATCATACAAGTAGTCAATCCAATGCAGCGGATAATGACCAGGCCTGTGGTCTGAAAAACCATGTCCGGGCCAATCGATGGCAAGCACCTGATAATGAGGTAAAAACTCAGCGAGCGGTTCAAAACTATTGGCGTTATCTAACCAGCCATGTAAGGCAAGCAATAACGGTTTATCCCTCGCCCCCCATAATCGACCACTCAGTTTGATATGGGGTAATACAAACTCAACTTGATTTTTGGGGGCGAAAGATTGCCACATATTGTCTCTGATGTCAGGTAATTAACGTGCTTTTTTGATAAATTTGAGCGTCATGCGATCACTTTCACCGATCGCTTGGTATTTTGCTTTATCCGTATCGCCCAAGGCATATGAGGGGGGAAGTGTCCAAACACCCTTAGCGTAATCCTTAGTATCCTTCGGGTTGGCGTTGATCTCTGAACTTTGATCTAAGGTAAAACCGACTTTTTCGGCTAAGGCAATCATCTCGGTTTGATCCATATAACCGCTGCTAAAACTCATTCCTTTGTTGGCTCGGTGTTCAACGACACCAAATACCCCGCCGTCTTTGAGCACATTATAGGAGGCGGCAAAGACATTCTCCAATTGATCTACTGAGGCCCAGTTATGCAGATTACGGAAGGTTAACACCAGATCGGCACTGGCGTCGGCGCCGAGTTCCATCTTATGGGGCGGATCAAATGTGACTATTTTAGCCTTTCCAAACAAGGCCTTATTTGCTGTCATCCAAGTTTCAAATTTTGTCCCTGCTTTAGCCAAATATCGACTCAATGAGGTGTCATTTGACGGTGCAGTCTCAAAACTGGCCGCAATATAGTGACCTTCTTTAGCTAAATAGGGCCCCAAAATTTCACTATACCAACCATTACCTGGCCAAAGTTCGACCACAGTTTGATTGGGGGATATACCAAAAAATGTCAGGGTTTCTGTGGGGTGACGATAGATATCTCGACTGGCGTTTTTAGCTTGACGGAATTCACTCTTGATAGCCTTGTCCAATCCATCATCGGCGTGAACTATGCCGGAACACAGACCAGCAATGAGCATACTGGCGACTAATGTGACTTTTTTCATCGTAATTCTCCTTGGATACCGAACACTTAAGCTAGCAGCCAATGCTGAAAAATCCAAGGAATAGCACAATAAGTTCATGAGTTGCGGTGTAAATATTTGTGAAAATTACGCCTCAGCCAGTATCAAGAATCAGGCTGGATTAATGCCGAGTGGCTAAATCGACTCGGCGCCAAGCGAAGAATAAGGCGCAGGCGCTACAAAGTAGCCATAGGCTGACCCAAACCCATGCGGGGATCCATGAACGCTCGGCCAGCAATACCGCATCCCCTTGCCCATCCAATCCTAAGAGCACGGTTGGACTAGCCAGGGCATTGAGCATAATCATCATTCCTACGACCCGTAGAAACTGGGTTAATATTTTATTTTTATTCAGCTTTAATGGCAATAAAAAGATAATTGCTAACACGGCGAGTATGGCAAGCGTGAGAACGTCCCGCCCCCAGAGCAATCCACTCAGCACGACTAATGCGCCAAGAAAGGCAAAACTGACTCGGATCCCTCTTGGCCAAGTTGCTAATAAGTAAATTAAATATCCCCAACAGGCCGCCCCAAAATACCCAGCAAAACCAATCAACAGCGGCGAACCGCCTTGGCTAAAGCAAAAACCTGCCCCATTGGGGAACAGCTGAATATGGCTCACAAGACCACCACTTAAGACGGTTGCAATACCATGGGATAACTCATGGAAATAACTCTCGAGCCATTTGAATGGCACACTGAGATAGGGTATGCGAGTTAATAGCAAAGCCAAAACCAGTTCTATGATAAACAGTCCACGGCTTGGAATACCAGAGAAGGTCAAATCCGTTGGTTTTTGGGCAGAAAATGTTGGATCTGATGGTTTTTTTTGATTGTCAGGCATATACATCCACGCCCACCATTTGCTGAATTTCTTCACGCTTGGCGGCATGCTGGGTCTGTAGGTACTGGGCTATCGCCCCTTGGTGGCCACGGGTATCTTGCTCATACTCGAGCTGAGCACCGAGCCTTGACTGTAAATTTTTGGCAGAACGGGTGGAAGAGTCATCTAAATTTAGGGCGGCAACGGCATCTTGCTCAATCACTGGGCGTGACGATTCAGGCGCTGTAAGCCCCTGAGCAATAGCGGGTCTATTACTCGCTACGGCATTGGTCAAACTCATTTGATTCACATTTATCTGCATCAAGATGCCTATATAAATACTTAGGTGAGTTCCAGTGTGTTACTTTCGCTAGCACACAACAGCGAAACGAGGCCCAGTTTCTAACATCATAACGTCCTAGCGTCCTAACGCATTCGCATCGCCCCTATGATAAACAGATTATTCACGGCCCGGTAACTTTTTCCATGTCACTGTATCACGTAAATACACAGGTTCAAGCTCATCGACCGAGGTTGTCAGCCCTGCTTTTATGGCCACATCTGCAAGTTTGAGCATAGCCCGCGCATCGGGATATTTCACGGCATTCAGCGCTAAAATCCCGGCGCCAAGTGCCAGTAAATCAGGATAAGCGTCAAACCCCGTGCCACATCCAACAATAGGTTGCTGGAGATTTAAAACAAGTTGCACCTCTGTGGGTGCACTCACGGCTTCTTCACCGACGAGCGTCGCAATCCCATCGACCGCCACAAATTGCCCCCAATACACTTCCCCCATACGGGCGTCGATAGTACAGAGCACTTGCTCGGCTTGATGTTCCGTTATCGCCATTTGCGCCATTGCCGCTAGGGTTGAAATACCTATCACAGGCAAATCTAACCCAAGGGCTAAGCCTTGAGTCATGCTGGTACAAATACGAATGCCGGTAAAACTACCTGGGCCGCGGCCATAGGCGATGGCATCGAGTTTATCTAAGCCAATCCCCGCTTGCTTCAAAACCGAGTCCACCATAGGCAAGAGGCGCTGACTGTGCTCACGGGGCGCATCGGCCATTTCCGCAAAAATCTGCCCTTGATAGGAGAGCGCTGCCGAGCAGGCTTCGGTGCAAGTGTCTAATGCGAGAATACAAGCTGAGTATGATTGTGTTGTTGTCATTTAAGAACCGGATTAGCGGGCAAGGTTTCGCATCAAATTTACATAATCTGTATTGTGCGAATATGCCATGGGAAAACTGGCGCAAATAATAACATCAAATGCCCGAAAACAAAGGGCTAAGCAAGTAACTCAGCTAAAATAGCGCCCGCATGATATACAGCAGCAAAACAGAACGAGGTGGATTTATGTGATCTAAGTCAATGATCGATAAACTCATTAATGAATACCGCTAGCTTGGGGAAACTTTTTCAACTCTGCTTGTCAGAGCAGACGAGTCTGGATTGAATTCATTCCTTGCCATTCCTTTACCATTGTACGATTGCATTAATCCGCCTTCGATAAGGACATTTCATGTTAAACACGCCCCATTGCGTCGCCTAAGACGCTTACGTAGCTCAGAAGCGATGCGCGTTCTGCTGCGCGAGACCCATATTTCGCTCAGCGATCTTATCCATCCCCTGTTCATTGAAGAACATATCACCCATGCCGCACCCATCTCCACGCTACCAGGCATCAGCCGCTTGCCGAGAGTCGACTTGCGGATGAAGTGCGCGAACTTTACGCCCTCGGGATCCGCTATGTAATGCCCTTTGGGATTTCCCACACTAAGGATGATAAAGGCAGCGACACCTGGGATGACAATGGCTTACTCGCCCGCATGGTGCGTACCATTAAAGCCGCCGTGCCTGAGATGATGGTGATCCCCGACATTTGTTTTTGTGAATACACAGATCACGGCCATTGCGGCGTGGTGCACAATAATGAAGTCTGCAACGATCTCACCGTCGAAAATTTAGTTAAGCAATCGGTCACTGCCGCCAAAGCGGGCGCCGATATGTTAGCGCCATCGGCCATGATGGACGGTCAAGTGAAAGCCATTCGCACAGGGCTCGATGCCGCAGGTTTTGAGCATGTAGCGATTCTGGCCCTCGCCTCTTCCTTCTACGGTCCTTTTAGAGCGGCGGTCGATTGTGAACTCAGCGGTAATCGCAAGGGATATCAACTTGATTATGCCAACGGGCGCCAAGCCCTGTTAGAAGCCTCATTAGATGAAGCCGAAGGCGCCGATATCCTGATGGTTAAACCCGGTACGCCCTACTTAGATGTGTTAAGCCGTTTGAGACAAGAAACCCACTTGCCACTCGCCGCCTATCAAGTCGGCGGCGAATATGCGGGCATTAAATTTGCGGCCCTTGCAGGCGCGCTAGATGAGCGTGCTGTGGTGACTGAAACCTTTATCGGCTTAAAGCGAGCGGGAGCGGATTTGATTGTCAGCTATTACACCAAACAATACGCCCAGTGGTTAGCCGAGAGTCAATAGTTACCTCGGTAGCTATCGTTTTGGACGTTAAAAATCGATAAAAAACGCCACCTTTAACGGTGGCGTTTTTATATTTAACGTTCTAACGCTTAATCGCTTAGGCTTTCTGCAATCGTGCAAATAAGGCTTTCACTTTTTCTACTTTAGGGCGCACAACCATCTGGCAATAGGGCTGTTCACCATGTAATGCAAAATAATCATTGTGATAGTGCTCAGCGGGGTAAAAAGTCTCAAATGCTGACACTTGGGTCACTATGGGTGCATCGAAAACCTTAGCTATAGTTAACTGATTGATCAGGCTATTGGTTTGCTCTATTTGTTCTGCGGTATGAGCAAAAACGATAGAGCGATACTGCGGCCCTTTATCATTGCCTTGGCGATTAAGGGTGGTCGGATCGTGACTCTCAAATAACACCTGTAGCAGCGTGCTAAAAGAGATTTGCGCAGGATCGAACTCGATGTGCACCACCTCGGCATGCCCAGTTAATCCCGAACACACAGATTTATAGTCGGCATCGCTCGCCTCACCGCCCGAATATCCGGAGGTCACATTAATGACCCCTTTCAAGCTCTTAAAAATGGCTTCAACACACCAAAAACACCCCGCACCAAAGGTGGCAAAGGCATATTTTTGAGCGGTATCCTCAACCTCATCCGTTGCTTTAAACACCATAGAGACAGAGTTAACGCAGTGGCGAATATTCTTCGGCGTTAAATATTCCCCTTCAAAAACATGGCCTAAATGCCCTCCACACTGGCTACAAACGATTTCGGTGCGGCGGCCATCGGCATCGATATGGCGGCGAACCGCACCCGGGATTTCATCATCAAAGGCAGGCCAGCCGCAGTGGGCATTAAACTTATCTTCTGAGCGATACAAGGGCGCATGGCATTTTTTGCATAAATAAACCCCTTTCGCGTCGTGTTGATAATATTCACCGCTAAAGGGGCGTTCTGTGCCCTTTTCTTCTATGACATAGCGTTCAAAATCAGTCAGTTTAGTGTTCATAAACGTGTCCTTTCGCTCCCAAGGGATATCAGTTTTATTGTTTATTATAAGACAGTGTCAACCCAAGGTTTATTTCGCCTCGCCCCGAATGGGCTTTTTGGCATAGTAGCCGCTTTGCCCCATAAAATCCTATTGATTGAGCACTCGCTTAAATCACTGGCGGAAAATTCAGCAATGGCTTAGGTACTAAGCGATGAGTGTTTGCACCCTGCAAAGGGCAAAGCTACACTTGCTGCGGGTCAATTCTCTACCCAAACCCTTTCTATATGTCTGCTTAAACACTAGGACTAAGCAAGCCACACAGATAATGAGATAAGCGGCGACGACTCCTTACCTTTATCTTTAGAAAGCGTTTGGTTAACCATCATTTATAACAAGTAGAAACAATATGAAATTAGAAACCATTGATTATCGCGCCGCCGATAGCGCCAAACGCTTTGTAGAATCCCTGCGGGAAACGGGCTTTGGCGTTCTCTCTAACCACCCTATTGATAAGGATCTGGTTGAGTCCATCTACGCCGAGTGGCAGGCATTTTTTAACTCAGAGGCGAAAAACGAGTTTATGTTTAAAAAGGAAACCCACGATGGTTTCTTCCCCGCTTCGATTTCAGAAACCGCAAAAGGCCACACGGTTAAAGATATTAAAGAGTACTACCACGTCTACCCTTGGGGCCGGATCCCTGACTCGCTGCGGGCCAATATTCTGGCCTACTATGAAAAAGCCAATGCGCTAGCGTCTGAACTGTTAGAGTGGATCGAAACCTACTCACCTGACGAAGTAAAAGCGAAGTTTTCGATGCCCTTACCCGAGATGATCGCCGATAGCCAGAAAACCTTGCTACGCATTCTGCATTATCCGCCAATGACGGGTGATGAAGAAATGGGCGCCATTCGCGCCGCAGCCCACGAAGATATTAACCTTATCACTGTACTGCCCGCCGCCAATGAGCCAGGGCTACAAGTGAAAGCCAAGGACGGGACTTGGTTAGATGTGCCAAGCGATTTTGGCAGCATTATCATCAATATCGGCGATATGTTGCAGGAAGCATCCGGCGGGTATTTCCCATCGACTTCGCACCGCGTGATCAACCCAGAAGGCACGGATAAGACTAAGTCACGTATTTCCCTGCCTTTATTCCTGCACCCAAATCCTTCGGTTGTACTGTCTGAGCGTTATACCGCCGACAGCTATCTAATGGAAAGACTGCGCGAACTCGGAGTGATCTAATCCGCTGCGACAATTTAATCCAAGAAAACATCAAGGATTAAGCGATTGAAGCGCCTGAGGGCGCTTTTTTTATGACATTCGCCGCCATCAAGGTAGAATAGCCGTTCTTTAAGTTATTTAGGACAAGGCGTTATCATGGCAATTCAATGGTATCCAGGGCATATGCATAAGGCACGCAAAGAGATCGAAGAGGCTATGCCTCAGGTCGATCTGGTGATTGAGGTGCTGGACGCGCGTATTCCCTACAGTAGTGAAAACCCCATGGTGTCAAAGCTTCGCGGTGACAAACCTTGTATTAAACTGCTGAATAAATCCGACTTAGCCGATCCTGAAGTCACCGCGCAGTGGATTGAATACCTAGAGCGTGAACAAGGCGTTAAAGCCACGGCGATCACCACGCTGCAACCGGGTATGTTGAAAATGCTACCGGATCTTTGCCGTAAGTTAGTGCCGAGTCGCGATAAGACCGAAAAGGACATTCGCACTATGATCATGGGGATCCCAAACGTGGGTAAGTCTACCATTATCAATACCTTAGCCGGTCGTGTTATCGCTAAAACCGGTAACGAACCTGCAGTCACTAAGACCCAGCAGCGCATTAATCTACGCAACGGTATTGTGCTCTCGGACACCCCGGGCATCTTATGGCCTAAAGTGGATAACGAAGCCAGCAGCTATCGTCTTGCCGTTACCGGCGCCATTAAAGACACCGCCATGGAATATGAAGATGTGGCCCTGTTCGCCGCCAAGTATTTCATAACCGCCTACCCAAAAGAGATTTGCGAGCGTTATAACTTGAGCGAATTACCGCACGACGATATGGCGCTACTCGAGGAAATTGGCCGCAAGCGTGGCGCCCTGCGTCCCGGCGGCCGTATCGATTTGCATAAGGCATCTGAACTTTTATTGCACGAATATCGTTCAGGCAAAATCGGCTTGTTATCCCTTGAAACCCCCGCGATGGCCGAAATTGAAAAGGTCGAAGTGGCACGTATTCTGGCTGAAAAAGAAGCTGAAAAAGAAGCCAAACTGGCCGCAGAGAAGCTAAAACGCTCTGGAAAACGCCATAACGATTAATGTTACGTTGAGCACTCTTTAGCGTTTAAACCTTCAGCGACTAAATGACTAATGCAGGCTTCGACTGATAGGCGAGCCATGGCATTCGCTCATCGATACTGTGAATAGACACCTAGGGCCTCTAAGTGTATGAACGAGAGCCATGGAAGGCGAGCGAACAGTTAAACAGGGATGTTGTTCCAGTCCTTCCTTGAATGCAGGGTCGCCCATGGGGCGGACGGTCGCCTCGCAAATCACCATGGATCACCTTTTTAGCATTAGTGTAATCGGTAGATTTAAAAGAGCTACGTAACACACTATAGGCTCGACGGCGACATATGCAGTACACGGAAGTGTAAATGTCGCGTTCAAATGAATGTGTAAGAGCGGCCATGTCGCCAACGGTCACTGGCGCCCCTGTGCCAATTTTAACAACCAGTTTTGCTGTCTTGACGTAGACAACTAAGGGGTAATAGCTTGGCTTAAAACTTTGAATCCATTGAAAAAACAAAGCTTTTCTCTCCAGCTTTGGTTACTTGTCAAAGGTAAATGTACCCGGAAAGAATGCATTGACTAGGGATTTAAAAAACATAAGCCATAATGCCAACAAACCAAACCAATAAAAACCTAAATCACTGGTTTGTACTGATTGAATCTTAGGCTTCATATATTGATATGAGAGAAGCATTTCATTATCTGACTTTAATTGAAAAATTAAGCCAGCTTCATGCCAGATTGAAACTTTTGAACCGACATTTAAATCTCTGGCAAGTATTTTACACTTGCTTTCACTTATCCCAGCGGCAATAAATGAATCTTGGAAGGATCCAATTTTTAAATCAAAGTATGTATCTACTTTATCTGATTTACTATAAGTAACTTCATCTTTTTGACATTCTATGAAGTCAATTATTGTTGAATATTCATGAACCTTTGATATATCAGTCACTATGTATTTAGACAATACAAAAGCTAAAACTAATATATTTATTATAAAAAAAGCAACTATGAATATTGTACGACTAGTAGCTGAACCTTCAGGCGAGAACTCGATTATAATTTCATCTTCATCATCGTCTTGAAGCTCTTCAATTTTTTGTTCTCTTTTTTCGAATTCTCCGATATCTTTTCTGTGCTGGATTTCATCACATAACTGCTTATACCGTTCTGGGTACTTATCTTTATTAATGTTTTCATTAACATCCAACAATTCGTCCACTGTGTATTTTGTATAATCGATTAACACGATACTTCCCTTTACCTAAAACAACGCTATAACTTGCCGTAACTGGGCTTTTTGTTTTGCGCTAGCGTAGCGATAAAACGTAAAACGAGCAAGGCAGCGAAGAGCGAAGGTCCAGCCTGAATCGCCACCGATGTTGTAGGCACTTTTAACATTACAAAAAATAGGTCAACTTGCACATAGCGTGCAGAGTTCTGGTAGTGTCCCTCAACCACTTTGGGGACATTTTCAAGTTAATCAATTTTAAACACGCCACGCTCTAATCGCTTCTGTTGCTAAACCAGATAGCGGTTTTGAGACTTCACGGTCTTTATAAATTGAGGATGTATCTTTTGCGATTGGCACAGAATAATGAATATCGTGGGCCAGATTATTTAGATACTCACGGCCACCAGCTCCATATTTTTGCAGCTCCTGATCATTTAGCTGGATCATATAGCTATAGCCAAATGCACTCATGTTGCAATTTGCATTCAAGTATAAATGACCTTCATGTTCCAAAAGAAACCATGCTCGGTTTTCAGAATCCATTACTTTCATAGTCGTCTCACATTAGGGATTATGTTGCATTGTAAACACTCATTTTCCTTTAAGACTCGCCGCCGAGTTCGTATGGCATGGGTATATCGGCTTATTGCCCAAAACGGTCAACACTGCCGTCCAATGGGGGCTCGATTATATCGGTTCTTACCCGCAAAAAACTAGCAAATCGAGGTAAACCATTAACGGTTAAGCCTAAGTATTTATAGGTAATAATCGCGCCCACAGCGGGTGGATGCTGACGTTCCGTCAAGGTAAACCCTGTGCCTATGCTAAAAATACGGCCGTCAGGTGTTTGCACCCTTAGGGCTCCCATTTGACCAGCAAATTGGCCCTTACCGGCAATATAACCAATGATTTTTGCTTCGGCATCAAAATACGGTTTTAATTTCATTAAGTTAGGATTGCGCCCTACCCTATATTGGGCACTGCGCCTATGCAACATCAAGCCTTCTGCGCCTTGAGCCACTAAGGTATCGAGTTTTTGGTATAGTGCCTCAATACTGTCCAATCTAACCTGCTCAATAACCTGCATATAGGGCGATTCCCCCGTGAGAAGGCTGAGTGCGAGTTGATAACGCTGTTCAAAGTTGCCCGCCGCTTCCGGCAAATCAAACACCATAAAACGTACCGAACGCCAGTCGTCCTCCTTCGGTGCCGATTGACGGATTAAGCTCGATATCGCCTCAAACTGCCCTCGCCCGAGCCATAATTCTCCGTCAATAGGGATGGGAGGAAAACCCGCCGTAAACCACTTTGGTGCTGCAATCGGATTCCCCTGGCGAGTCACTAAACGGCGACCATCCCAATAACCGCGAACGCCATCGAGCTTCTCACTGATCAAAAACTCATTGATATCTAATACTTGCTCATCCGCCGTAAATTCAGTGGCGAGTTGAATATTGGGTGCAAGGGGGTTGGCGTGCAGCACGTAAGAGATCAACAGTAAGATGCCGCTGCACCATTGCAATAGCAGATAAGGTCTCAATGTTAAAAAAAGCGCTTTGTTTACATGAGTCATTCCCTTGCCTCTTGATAAACCCTGTCCTGCTCCAAGCTTAGATTGAAGATCAAAGGATGGCGAGATCCCCGATGAATTAACCGCGTTAACTATTTATGCACTGGTGATCTCGGGCTATACTGCGGCCAATTTTATCTGCCCGCGCAAATGTGACATAACACAATCATGTTTATAGCCGAGTTTGAACGGGATAAACCTTAGCAGTCTATCGCTCAAGTCAATGGAAATACTATGAAACCAGCAAACAACCACGGTATTAAGCGCATCGTTAGAGCCACGGGATTTTCGATGAAAGGCTTAAAAGCCGCCTGGGTTCACGAGGCTGCATTCAGACAAGAATTAATGCTGGCCATCGTGATGCTCCCCATCGCACTCTGGGTCGATATAAGCACTGTTGAACGATTACTGCTGATATCAACCCTGTTTATGGTGTTGATTGTTGAGTTACTTAACTCGGCGATTGAAGCCGTAGTCGACCGTGTGGGCAGTGAAATTCATCCCCTCAGCGGCCAAGCAAAAGATATCGCCTCTGCGGCAGTATTTTTAACACTGGCGTTATGCGGTATCACTTGGCTCGCCATCTTAGTGCCGCTATTTATGTAATCCGCAACAGCAAAATCGCCTTTAATGTGAACATTAAAGGCGATTTTAAACATCAAGTCGTTTAAATACCGTCATCGATCAAAAAGTCGATCGCCTGCTGAATCTGTTCCAACCGATCATTTTCAGCCCAGTACGCCACATATACACTGCGGGAAATGGCATTGGCGCCGCGCACTAAGTGTAATTCCCCTTTACGCAGTAACTGTTGTACTAAATGTTCAGGCAAAAATGCACAGCCGCCATTATTTAAAATAAAATCTAAGGCAATACGAGCAGAACTGGTATGCAATGTCGGCACCGGAAGTGTGGCATATTCCTGAGCATGGATAATATTAAACGCCGTCCCCCAATCCACCTTCACATATTGTCCAGGGGCCACTCCGCTGACGACAGTATCAGCCATACTCGACACTAACAGTAAATTGATTTGCCCTAATTGCACTAATTCAAATTGGTCCAGTTTAGGAGGGTCGAAGGCAATCGCAATATCCAGCGTTCTATCCATCAATTGCCGTGTCATTACCGTCGAGGGTAAGACTTCGGTTCGCAGTGCGACCCCAGGTAAACCGACATGCAAATGCTGCAAATGCCCTTGGAGATACGCATCCCAGATATTAGGACCTGCGCCGATAGCCAATTGGGTCGACTGTAACTGGCTTAAAGAGACATCTTGTTTGGCGCGTTCCCACGCCATTAATACCGCTTCGGCATGGCCGAGCATTCGCTCACCTGCGGGAGTGGGCTGAATATTATTGCGTTGGCGCTCAAACAGCGCGACGCCGAGAATGCTCTCGAGCTGCTTAACCCGAAAACTGACAGCACTGCGGGTAAGATAAAGGTTTTCCGCCGCCTTACCAAAATGGCGGGTACGGGAGACTTCGAGAAAGGTCTTAAGTAAATCGGTATCCATAAAAATTCTTGACCAACATTGGCAAATTTTTTTGATTTATAAATCAATAATACTAGCCAATACTCCAGTTGCAAATCTTTGTATATCAAAAACTAGAAGGTAACTGCCATGTCTGAACAGTCTTTTTCAAACGCTAACAAGGGTTCTGAGACGGTTAACGGCTCAGCTGCCAGCTTTGTATCTCATAAACGTTTTTATGATGATGCAAACTTCCCTAAAGGCTTTAAACGCAGTGGCGACTTTACCAGTAAAGAAGCCGAACTCCTTGAATTACATGGTTATGCCATGAAAAACCTTGCCGAGGGCAAGACGCGACCTTGCACCGCCGATGAAGCACAATTTGTCGAAGTCATCAAAGGAAATATCGCTCCCAGTAGCTTGTTAGAGCAGATCTGGTTAAAGTACCGCAAACTCGCCCTAGGCAAACCCTTTTATGCGGTCGTTGGCACAGTACATTTGCCTGCGACTAAACCCGAGGTCGAGCCCGAAGCAGTATTTGATGTCGATGTTGAAGATGATGTTCAGGATGAACCTGAACCCGAGGATAAAGAATGAAAATTAAGGTTTGCGATTAAATGCGTGGGTGGATTTTATATAAAGAAACCGCGACTCAGCTAAAACCTGAATGGTATGAAATTGAGCGTCTACTGGCAGCGGCAAAGGCTGACAACATAGAGTTGGAAGTATACGCACCAGATGAATTTGATCTTACGGTCACCAGAGAAGATAACAAGAGTATTTTATTAAACGGGCAAGCCGTTGAGTTGCCTGATTTTATTATTCCGCGCATGGGCTCTGGCACCACCTATTTCGCCCTCGCGATTATTCGCCATTTAGAGCGTTTAGGGGTGTATTGCCTTAACCCTTCTAAGGCCATTGAGATAGTAAAAGACAAGCTATTCTCCCAACAACTGTTGGCCGAGAAAAATTTGCCTACCCCTAAAACTATGTTGGTTAAGTTTCCCGTCGATATCGAACTGGTTGAACGTCATTTGGGGTTTCCCGTAGTGATCAAAACCCTGTCAGGCTCACAGGGCAGCGGCGTATTTTTATCCCATAAAGCCCGTGAATTTGATGACTTAATGCAGTTAATCGAAGCGACCAATAAAAACGCTAATATTATTTTGCAGGAGTTTATCGCCAACAGCCATGGCCGAGACTTGCGGGTCTTTACCATTGGCGGTCGAGTTGCAGGTTGTTATGAAAGACGGGGACAGGAAGACAGTTTTAAGGCCAATGTGAGCGCAGGTGGTTCGGCGCGCCCCTTCGAGATCACCCCAGAAATCGAATGGCTCGCCACCCAAACGGCGAATATTCTCGATCTCGATGTCGCGGGTATCGACCTCCTGTTCGATAACGGCCACTATAAAATTTGTGAGGCCAATTCATCCCCTGGATTCGAAGGATTAGAGTCCTGTTTAAATGTGGATATCGCCGCCCAAATTTTGCACTTTATTCGTATTCGCCTTGGCATGTTCAATAAGGATGAGCCAAACAGTCCAAAAGCGGTGATGGCTGAACTGACTTCTTCGGTTCTCAACGATAAAACGACCACCAGTGAGGTCAAACCCGTCAATAAAAGTTAAGCCTCCATATCACACAGGTTGCGGCGCTAACGTCTGTTATCGCCGCAATTGTTAACATTTGTTCTTCCCCATTTCGTGCCAGCATTGCTGTGATCAAGTACGCACTTTACCTATAGTGTTCGAGAATTCATGCTGCTTTTGTTTTACATCATAAAAACCACACTTTTTTAAAACATTTTATTCACATTTTGAAATTTGCTGTTACACTCCAAATGTGCTTTTTATCGCACTAAAGTCTGATGTTATCGTTAAACATAATAAGAAGAATGCTGGAGTCACGTTTGAGACCGAACCGCTTATTACCACTGCTGGTAGCCGCATTGGCAAGTACTCAAGTACAAGCAGGCGATTTTACTATCGAGCTAGGTGGTTTTTATTCACAATCAGACTCTAATATGCAAGTCACTAACCCCTCTACGGGTAATAACTTCACCTTAGATTATGAATCAGACTTGCAATTAGCTGAGAACGAATTTCTCCCGTTTGTTGAATTAAATTATCACTTTAATGAACGTCATAATATTTATATTGATTGGAAACAGCTTCACCGTAGCGCCGAAACACTTGCCTTAGCTAAGCCCTTTCAGATTGAAATCAATGACACTATTTACGATATCAAGGCAGGTGGTAAGCTCAACTCGACCTTGAATATTGATATACTGCGCTTGGGTTATGGCTATGACATATTTCAGGGCAGCAACTACGACGTTGGTGTGTCACTTGGTTTGCACACTATGTTTATCAAAATGGGATTCGAGGGCGTTATCGGCGTTTGTGCGGCTTCTGAATTGTTAAACAATGTCTGTGGCAGCCAAGCGATTCCTCGCATGGTAGATGAAAACATCACTGCCCCACTGCCAGATATTGGTCTGTATGCTAATTATGAGTTTACACCCGGTTGGGAGTTAGTCAGTCACGCCCAGTATTTTTCTGTCAAACTCGATGATGTTGAAGGTGAGCTTGTCGATGTGAAATTAGGAATTGATGCGCAAATCACCTCTAATTGGAGTATGAGCGTGGCCTATAACTATTATAAAGTGGATGTGGATATCGCCCAAAAATCCGCCGATAAAGCGACTCAAGTTGCCAATTACAATATTTACTACAGCTTTATTGGACCTATGCTTTCTGTAAGCTATACCTTCTAAGTCCCTTGTAAGCTTCAAAATCCTAGATAAAAAGGGCGCCGTTTGGCGCCCTTTTTATTATTCTCGGTTAATTGCGACCATCTTGCTCACGTTTGGCCTTAAAATCAGACGACTCTAACCAACGGGGCCAATCTGTACTATTGGCGAGTGCTGTTAATATACTGGCTATCAAATCAAGGTCTTGACTGACCCCCGCCAATGACCAATTGGGGTCATAATCGTCGGCACCTTGGTGATATTTATGGGCAATATAATCGGGATCGGTATCCCCAAGGCTCATAAACAACAGGCCGGGTACACCTTGCTGGGCCAATGCAAAATGGTCTGATCTAAACATCAAACCATTTTGTGGCCGCGGATCCGCTTTGACAACACGTCCCTGAGCCTTCACAGCTGTGTCTAAATAATGCTCTAACTCAGAAACACCCTCACCATAACGTAGAATATAATCAACATCTTGATTCATATTCATGCCATCAATATTTAAAAAGGCGACAATATTTTTGGTAGGCACACTGGGATGTTGTGCAAAATGCTGGGCACCAATCAGGCCCGTTTCTTCGGCGGTAAAGGCACTAAACAGTATCGACCGCGCTAATGGCATTGTCTGTGCTTGTTGCTTAAAATGGCGCGCCAAGGCTAAGACACCCGCCACCCCACTGGCGTTATCTACGGCACCATTTAAGATCTCTGGTTTTCCATCTTCCATCACTGTGCCTAAGTGATCCCAGTGGGCATGCATCATCACCACCTCATCGGCGCGCGTCTCACCAGGTAAAATAGCGGCGACGTTATGGGATTCTGCACGTTCAATACTGTTTTTTAAGGTCAGCTGTGCCTGTAATTTTAAAGGTTGTGCTTTAAAGTTTGGCTTAGCGGCCTGTCGCTTTAACTTATCGAAATCCATCCCTGCCTTGGCGAAGATTTTTTGCGCGACATCATGTTGCACCCAGCCCATGACTCCCACTTGCCCTAGGTTATTATTACCATCGACCAAGGTGAATTTAGTGCCCGTATTCGAATTTTGCACTACGCCCCAGCCATAGGCGGCGGGAGCCGTTTCATGCACGATAAATACCGCTTCGGCACCCTGACGAGCCGCCTCTTCATACTTGTAGGTCCAACGGCCGTAATAGGTCATGGCATTGCCTTTGAAAACCTGAGGATCTTGAGTCGCAAACCCTGGATCATTGACTAACACTATGACGGTTTTACCTTTTACATCTATGCCTTGGTAATCGTTCCAATGATATTCGGGGGCATTAATACCATATCCCACAAACACCACCTCACTATTGGTCAGGGAAACCTTATCGACAACCCGTTGGGTTCTGGCGGTAAACTCACTGCCGTTAGCAAATTTGAGCCCCCCGATATCGAGCTGCATTTGTTGATCGGCACTTATCTTAGCCAATGGCACAGCCTGTAAGTAGCTGTCGCCAAAACCCGGTTTCAGCCCCATCTCTTTAAAGGCTTTTTCAAGGTAGGCTATCGTCAGTTGCTCGCCTTCAGAAAGCGGTGCTCGACCACCGAAGGCATCACTGGCTAAGGTTTTCACGTCGGTGCGATACTGTGTCAGATCAAAATTGTCCGCAAAGGATTGCGCAGCAATGGCAGGCAGGGACAACAAAGTACCCAAGGCACCGGCTAGGATGAAATTTTTCACGACTTTCTCCCAAGTTATTATCATTCTTTGATTTTGAGGATAAACTTTATCATATACTTCACCGCTTGTGACGGGATGATCGGGATATGTTTGGCAAAGCTTGCAAGCCATTTCTCGCAAAAGCACTCGAGTAGCGTGCAAGTTGCAGCTCATCCATTTTGTTATTCTTATTTTTATTCATCAGGGTAAATGCATGCCACGAGAATTATTGCAAACCGCGGCGCTGAATCTTAAAAAAGCGGTTCCGTTAATGCTCAAACATAGAATCCCAACCACACCTATCAATTATGCACTCTGGTATACCTATGTAGGCGAGCAAAATCCCGCATTGAATCAGCAATTAGACACTGTGATTGCCTATTACAACACTTGTCCACCGGTGAGCAGCGAACTGCTCTATCGCCAATATGTTGCCGATCCCCTTGAGTTGGATGTGCGCGAAATGCGTCAAAGCTTAGAGGCCATGGTGACTGAGCTTTCCCAATCGCTCAAAGACACCAATCTGGATGCCAACGAGTTTCAATCCCGCATAGACAGCAACTTCGCCAAACTCAATCGTATCGAAGAAGAGACGTTCAGCGTCGAACAAGTACTGGAACTCGTCCGCAATTTAGTCAAAGAATCCGACAGTATCCGCTCGAGTACGGCATTTTTTACTGGGCAACTGCAAAAGGCGCAAACCGAAATCGATGCACTAAAGCTGAAACTCGAACAAACCGAGAAAGATGTGCTTTATGATGCCTTAACTGGCTGTTTAAATCGACGCGCCTTCGATACCGATTTCAGCGGCATGCTAGCCCAAGCACCCGAAGGCACTTGTGTCATTTTGGCCGATATTGACCACTTTAAGGCCTTCAATGATAACTATGGCCACCAGCTGGGGGATCAAGTCCTACGGGCCGTTGCCAAACGACTGCAGGAATTCTGTCGAGAGGGGGTTAAGTTGTACCGATTTGGCGGAGAAGAATTTGCCATTATAGTGCCTAAGAGCCAATTGCGGATCGCCAGACAGCTCGCCGAGGCCATGCGCCGCGGGCTCGAAAAACTCAGCCTTAAGGATAGAAGAAAAGACGAGCGTATCGATAATATCACCGCATCCTTTGGGGTCGCCCAGTGGCAAGAGAAACAAACTGGGATCCAACTCATTGAAAAAGCCGACAAGTTACTTTACGAAGCCAAACGCCTCGGCCGCAATCGCGTTATGCCGATCAGTAACTGATATCATATCCACTCCCATAGTGCAGTAGCATAGTGTAGTAGATAGTGCCGCCCATCGAACCTTAAGGGCGGCACAGTCAATATTGAATCTATTGAAGTTAATTCAGCGTGAATAGTGTCTGTGTTACAGGGATCGCCTGCACCACAAATCTCAGTTCAGCCCCGCCTTGAAGGGCATCGAAAGGATAACACGTAATGAGGGTTAACCGGTCGTCGCGACTGGGCGCCATAAATTCGGTTTGGGATTCATGTACCACCTCAGTTGCCACCACTTGATAAAGAATATCCTTTCCCGATGCGGTCTGCAGCGATAATCGCCTACCGACTGTCATCCCCTTTAAAATAGAGAAATGTGTGTCCCTGTGCCCGGCAATCACAGTATTACCCGAGTCCCCCGCCCCCGCGCTCGATAACACTAAACCTGGTCCAAAGGCTAAGTTGCGCCCGGATGCACCTGCAAGTACATAGAGGCTATCGTTTGAGGCCATCCTATCGAAATGGCTCACTTGGCTATTTTGCTGGAACGATAATTTCGCCACCGGATACGTATCCGCCCATGACCAAGGCTTATGGGATTGGCCGTCCGCTAAGGTCTTAGTCCAGGCCTGTTCAATCAAATACTGGGCAAAGTGTGCTTTAGCTTGCATATAGAGTCCTTTTCCTAACAAAGTGCCACCGAGTAATAACCATCCGACTAACCACCACAACTGTGCTCGCTGCCAACGCATAGTTTGAATACTCACACCTGTGGCTTAGTCTTGAGCGCGAGCATGCTTGCCCTCTCCAGCCGACGTTGCTTCAACATGGAGGCGGCGAGCAACATGGCGATAAACAAGCTTATCGCACCGAGTAACATATCGAGGCGGCTCGCCATCGCCGTCTGTGGCAGTATGCCTAATGGCTGCCAACCTAGGGGCAAATGCTGACGAACAACCGCATCACGGCCCATGGCATTGGACTCAATTGGCGTCAAATCTACGGCCACTAAACTGGTATAGGCGCTGACTAAATGGTAATTGAGGGATAAGGCGGTGACCTGCTGTTTGACCCTATCATCGTTGGTACCGTTCTTACTTAGCTCCAGCGCCGCGATCTGCTTTCTGGCCCAGAGTAAGTCTAAACCGGCATTCTGATCGGGGATTGCTGCCAAGTTATCCATTAATGACAGGGATTGTTGCCAGTTTTTATGCCCTTGGCGGCCCGTGATCACTAACGCCTTGGGTTCACGTTGGCCACGTTTAAGGCTGACGAGTACAGGTTCACCTTGGTAAAGATCGGGAATGGGCGATGGCCAATAATCGGGGATATTGCCATCATCAAAATGCACTTGAATATCGGTTAATACTGGGTACTGGATTTTATTCAGTAGTGCACTGATCTTTTCATCGACCTCCTCTACCTTGCCAATGTAGGTAAAAGTACCGCGACCCAGTTCCGCCGCCCTTTGCATAAAATGCGAATTAGGCGCAGAGCCAATGCCCACGGTAAACAAGCGGCTATCGCCGATTTGATAACGGATTAAATCAAATAGGGCTTGTTCATTACCCACAGATCCATCGGTCATAAAGATCACTTGCCGTAGGTGCGGAGCTGCTTGAGTGACATCTTGATGATTTGTCGCCAATGCCGCATTGAGCGCCAATGCCATTTCAGTGCCGCCATCGGCCTGTAGGCGGTTAACAAATTGACGGGCACGGGCTAAGTTCGATGATGTAGCCGGAAGTGATCCCGACGATAACTGTGACATCTGGGAGTTAAATTCGATGATGTTAAAACTGTCCTTGGCTGTTAACCCATTGAGGGCATACAAGAGCGCATTTTTCGCCTGCACTATGGGATCCCCCGCCATAGAACCCGAGGTATCTATCACTAAAATTAATTCCCGGGGCAGACGCATCTGGGAATGATTATCCGCCTTAGGCGGTAATACCATGACTAAGCTGTAACTGTCTTCGATAGCATTCCCAGCCCCTTGGGACAAAACATCACTTTCATTCTGGTGGGTTTTCCCCCTTTGGTTAAACACCCAAGCGAGGGGGCTATTGCCTTGTTTTAGGCGCCACTGCAGCACAAAATCGCGGTTTGCAGGCACAGAATTGGCGAGCGACACAGTGGTTGCACCACGCTCTTCATTGAGTTTGATTCGATGGTACGGACTTTCAACCATGCTCGTCTCGACGCCCTCCCCCAGATCCACCCAAATATCGGCCTTAAGCTCAGGGGAATTATCCCCATCAGCCCCGCGAATAGGGGCAACAATTCTCTCGGCATCAAACACTTGCGCACTGGTCACTCGGTCATTGTCACCGCCATTATCAGCCGTATTTCCGGGGATATAACGCGGCGCCACGACCAAGGGAAACCGTAGACGAAACAAACCATCTTCATATTGAATGGCTTCTTGATAGCTAATTTCGACCACGAGTTGCTCACCAGGCGCCAGATTAGCCACCTCGGTCGTGAACATATTGGGTCGTTCCTGACTCACTAAGCTTGCGCGCTTCCCCTCGGCTTTGGCTTGCTCAAAGCGTTGTTTTGCCTCGGCCCTTGGATGAATTTGGCCCTCGATAATGCGCTGACCTATATGCAATCGGAGTGAATCCACCGCTGCTTCATTCGGTAGAGGGAACAGATATTGGCCATTGAGCACAAATTCGCTGTTGTTGTGAAAAATTTGCTTAACACTCACCCTATTGTTTAGGCCCGAGACGCGCATCGACACCTGTGTGTCTAAGGGTAAGGAGGGCACTAAGGCACCGTTTGGGTTGTGGTATACCAAGATGCCCTGAGTCACATCTTGGTAATCGAATAGCGATGGCTGCAGCAGTGAACGCCCTTCCTGCATTGACATCATATTACCGGACTCAAGTAGCGTCCCGGGGCTATTGGGTGAAGCCAGCACCACAAAGGGTAAACACCAACAAATCGCGACGGCTATCACTAAGGTCGCAACGGCTTCACTGACTTCTTTAACTCTTTTCCCTGTGGTCATCACAAAGACTCCCTGATCTTAAATACGCTGTGGTTAAATGCACTGAGATTAAAAGCGCTAAGGTTAAATACCGTGCTTATCCCAATGAAAAAGGCGCTAACGGTTATTTGGCGACATGATTTCATTAGGGAAACATTCAATGAGGCTATTAAACACAGGCGAAGTGGCATAGCAGGGGATGGAAAATGGCAATGCACGTATCAATTGTGGCAACAAAATGGCAATGGCATTCGAGGCCTTTTTTCTCAGGTAAAATCCTGTATAGTCACGAAAACTTAATCCCAGTAGTCAATAGGAATCGGGTTCTATGAAACGTATCGCCATAGTGGAAGATGAGGTCGCCATTCGCGAAAACTATAAGGATGTGCTGCAACAGCACGGCTACAGCGTACAAACCTATGCCGACAGGCCCTCGGCCATGCTGGCGTTTAACACGCGCTTACCGGATTTGGCGATTATCGACATAGGTTTAGGCAACGAGATCGACGGGGGGTTTACGTTGTGCCAGTCCCTACGGGCCCTATCCAATACCCTGCCCATCATCTTTTTGACGGCCCGCGACAGTGACTTCGATACTGTGTGTGGCCTGCGCTTAGGCGCCGATGATTACTTAAGCAAAGAAGTCAGTTTTCCCCATTTGACCGCCCGTTTAGCCGCGCTGTTTCGCCGCTCCGAGCTTGCGGCCAGCCAAACACCGAAGGAGAACCTGCTCGAACGTGGCCCACTGACGATCGACGCTAACCGTATGCAGGTATATTGGGATCAACATCCCATCGAACTGACTGTCACCGAATTTTGGATGGTGCATGCCCTCGCCAAACACCCTGGCCATGTGCGCAGTCGCCACGAACTGATGCAGGAGGCAAAAATTTTCGTCGATGACAGCACCATAACCTCCCATGTGAAGCGTATTCGTAAAAAGTTTATGGCCGCCGCACCTGAGTTTGACTGTATCGATACCGTCTATGGCATGGGCTATCGCTGGGATAGCCTTGCTTAATATGAGTCTTGCCTAATCAAGCCGCTATGGGATGTTAACCTCGAATTGATGACACGTTTCCCCTTCGGTCTTCGTACCAAAGTCATTGGCCTCAGTCTGTTTTTACTCTGCCTACCTTGGCTGGGGTATCAATATGTATGGGAAATGGAAAAATACCTACGCCACGGTCAGGAGCGCACTCTAGAAGGCACGACTCAGGCATTGGCCACCGCCCTACACGAACGGCCAAAACTGTTCGATGGCCAGGCGAGTTTCTTAAAACAGGTGGAAAAAAGCCGCGATCTCTATGCCTATCCGCTGGCGGGGGCGATTTTGCTCGACGGAAAACTCAATGAATGGCAGGAATACCAGCATAGGTTTATCCAATACGGACAAGCAAACCTGATCATGCGTGCCGATCCCAACATACCGCTAACCTTAAGCTTCACCCATATGGTTGGCCAATACGATGGTTATCTGTATGCCTTCTTTCAAGTCGTCGATCCCACTTTAGTTTATCGCGGCAAAAATGCGCTGAGCGTCGATAGAAACGATCATCTTTCCATCGCCACCCTCGCCCCCGACAATCAATTCAAGCGTTATATTGTCGCGACAACTCAACCCGGCTGGATCAGCGCCTTCGAACTGCCCGCAAATCCTAAGCAGACAGTGCCCGTCACCCCAGAGGTGCGCATCCAAGGGCAATGGGCCGCGACGGATGTGGGCTATAACATTGAACTGCGGATCCCCCTCGATATGGTGGGGAGCAAGCTCGGCTTTGCCATCAATGATGTGAATGACAGTAAATACCGCGATATCAGTGCCATTGTAGGCACCTCCGCCCTAGACACGGTCGATAAACTGGGGACTGTCCTAGTGCCCTCACCTGAAATTGAAAGTATTATCAAAGGGATGAGCCATTACAGCTCGCGGGTTTGGGTGGTGGATAAGCACGGCCGCGTACTGGCAAAGTCCGGTGATATTCGCGCCAATAGCAGCGTCTGGACCCGCACCTTAGAAGATGAGGCATCAAACTCCCTGTGGGAGAGTTTCAAGCGCAATTACTTGCATCCGCTTTACTATAAAATTCTGACTAAGCCACCGCAGGATTTTATCGACTCACTGCAGGATTCCACCGAACTGGACGGCAGCCATATTCGTAAGGCTCTCGCTGGGCAGCAAAGTTCGACGTGGCGCTTGACCCCAGATAACAAGGCTGTGGTGCTCGCCGCCGCCAGCCCTATTTGGATTGATAACAATGTATTGGGTGCCGTCGTTGCCGAAGAAACCACCCACGGCATTCGCACCCTACGCAACCGTGCCCTGGAAAAGTTGTTTAACGTGATTTTGACCATTATGAGCATGGGCACGCTGGCGCTGTTTTTCTTCGCCTCGAGTATCTCTAACCGCATCCGCAAACTGCGGGATGAAGCAGAAAATGCCATCGACAGCCAAGGTCGAGTCCGTAATCACCTTAAGCCCTCTAAGGCGCGGGATGAAATTGGCGATCTCTCCCGCAGTTTCTCCAGCATTGTGGGGCGTCTAGGTCAGTACACCCATTACCTTGAGAACATGTCGTCGCGCCTATCCCATGAGCTACGCACCCCCGTCGCCGTGGTGCGCTCATCCCTCGAGCATTTAAATCTACAAACCTTAGATAAAGATACCCAGAAATATGTCGATCGCGCCCAGGAAGGTGTCAGCCGCCTAAGTATGATCTTAAATAATATGAGCGAAGCGACTCGCCTAGAGCAGAGTTTAACCCAGGCCGATATCACTAAGTTTCCACTCTCCCAAGTGGTCAGCGGTTGTATGCAAGGCTATCAAATGACCTATCCAGAACAACACTTTAGTGTCAAAGTGCCCGAACAGTCGCTGATGATGCAAGGGGTCCCAGAGTATATTGCCCAGCTGATGGACAAACTTATCGCCAATGCGCTCGAGTTCTGTGATACGGGCAGCGCCATCGAAGTCACGCTTACTCAAGTGGGTAAGCAAGCAACCTTACTTATCAGTAATTTAGGGCCAGAACTTCCAAGTGATATGTCGGAGCAGATTTTTGACTCTATGGTGTCGGTGCGAATAAACCAAGCCCAGGATAAACCCCATCTAGGACTAGGCTTATATATCGCGCGATTGGTCGCCGAGTTCCACCAAGGACAAATCCTCGCCCGCAACCGCAGCGATCATAAAGGGGTAGATATCCTAGTAACGCTGCCTTTGAGCTAAGAGTCACGTTGCCTTTAAGCCCAGCGTCATAATCTAAAGACCGAACGGACTGCAGCCAATAACATGAGTCAAACTCATCATCGCGCCGCCTGTCATTTCTGCGCGCAGATGCTAAGATGACCGTCGTAACAATAGATTAGATATCTCCAATGGTTCTTCTCCAACATTGTTCAACCTATTCGTTCAACCTATATGCCAAGGTAATGATCCAATGACAGATAAACACCAGCTCGCCACCCAAATCGTCAGCTTAGGTCGAGACAAAAAATGGACTAAAGGCGTGATCAATCCACCGGTATTTCGCGCTTCGACTATCGTCTTCGAAACGATGGATGACATGCGCCACGCCGCCAAAAACAAAACCAATGGAGAGATGTTTTATGGCCGCCGCGGCACCCCAACCCATTTTGCCTTTCAAGCCGCCATTGCCGAGCTTGAAGGCGGTGTAGGCACCGCACTCTACCCTTCAGGCGCGGCGGCGATAAGTGCGGCGCTATTGTCATTTTTAAAGGCGGGCGATCACCTGTTGATGGTCGATAGCGTGTATGAGCCAACGCGGGATCTCTGTACCCATATCTTGGGCGGTTTTGGTATCGAAACCACTTACTACGATCCGCTGATTGGCGCGGGGATCCGCGACCTTATTCGCCCCAATACTAAGGTGTTGTTTTTAGAGTCCCCCGGCTCCATCACCATGGAAGTGCAGGATGTACCAACCTTGTGCCGCATCGCCCACGAACATGGGCTGATCACTATGCTGGACAACACTTGGGCATCCCCCATCAATAGCAAACCCTTTGAGATGGGCGTGGATATTTCGATTCAGGCGGCGACCAAATATATCGTCGGTCACTCGGATGTGATGATAGGCACGGCGACCGCCAACGAAAAATACTGGCCACAATTGCGTGAACACAGCTATTTGATGGGGCAAACCACCTCCCCCGACGACGTGTATCTTGCTGCCCGCGGCCTACGTACCTTAGGTGTACGCATGGCGCAGCATGAAAAAAATGCCCTCGAGGTCGCCAACTGGTTAAAGACCCGACCAGAAGTCGATCATCTGCGTCACCCCGCCTTTGACACTTGCCCCGGCCACGCGTTCTTTAAACGCGACTTTAGCGCCTCCAACGGTTTGTTCTCCTTTGTGCTAAAACAAGGCGATGCAGATGCGGTCACTGCACTGGTTGAAAATATGAGCCACTTTAAGATGGGCTTCTCCTGGGGCGGCTACGAGAGCTTGATTTTAGGGATTTTCGGTATTGATAAAATCCGCTCTGCTACCCAGTGGGATGCGAGTAAACCGTTAATTCGCTTGCATATTGGGTTAGAAGATCCCGCCGATTTAATCGCGGATCTCACTGCAGGGTTTGAGCGCTTTAATGCGGTGCTGGCGGCTAAAGCTAACTAAGATGCTAAATGCCAGGTGCTAGGTGCTAGGTGCTAGCCGAATATTAAAATCAAAAAGGGGCGGAATGTGTATTCCGCCCCTTTCTATTTTTACTCTAAAAGCTTCCCTAAAAACGCTGCTAAAAAACCTCTTCAAAACAATCCATTCCCCTAAAGATGGCAAAAGCGTCCACACCTTAGGCGGCAAAGATCAATTGTTTTTAGTCCCAACGGTTAGCGCGGGATCGACCCAAGCCTGCGAGCCATAGAGCGGCACAGTAGAGAGCGCATGTTTATGGCTACCATTGGTCTCTTTGGTCGAATAGGACAAATACAGCAGAGTCTGATTTTGCGCATCATAAATCCGGCGCACTTTTAATGACTTAAACAGAATACTCAAGGACTCAGTAAATACCACTTCCCCGTGTTTCCCCATATCTATCTTAGCCATATCCGCTGGCGTAATAGGTCCCGTTTGGCGGCAGCTGATCCCCATATCGGAGGGATCGGCAAAATCCAAATTCGCTTCGATACGGCTAATATGGCAAGTCACTCCGGGGATTTTTGGATCCTGCTTAGCATCGATAATCACATCCTTAGTCGTGAACAACCCTAGACTGACCTTACCCACATCATCACCACAGCCAGTCACGAATAGCACCAGAGTGGCGGCCATGGCCATTTTTAATCGCGTTATCATCTTAATGTCCCTATAAATCATTGTTTAACAAATAGCTTTTGGGCCCAGCGAGTAAGACCAGCGGTGACTGAACCAAAGTGATCGCCGACCACTACCGGAATATCGGGGTAAATTCCAGCAATTTTGCCGTAAATGGCCGGGCTTCGCGCCGTGCCGCCGGTGACATAAATAACATCGGGTAGACATTCTACCTGAGCAGCATCAGTAGACAAGGCATCTAGGGATAAGCCTCGCTCTGCTAAGGTTTTAGCCGCTTGGCTCAGTGCTTGGTGCATCAGGGCTTCTACTTTTGTGAGTGAAGGCTCGATGGCATTTTCAAACAACTGACGGCTTACCGCCGCTCGCAGGGCTGCTTCGATAAAATCGAGTTCAATATCGGTCTTATCCTGATCCGATAGAACAATTTTGGCGCGTTCCGCCAAACGTACTAGCTGATAGCTTAATTGCTGGCGCTGCACTTTTAATAGCCGCAGCAGTAACTGTGGCTGCTCGGCTTCTTTGATCAACTCATCAATCAATTTACGCGTGCTTAGGGTCGCAAATTCGCGTTGGGCACTGATATCATTGACGGCCACCGCATTCCAAAAAGGATTGCTCGGCATAGGCTTACCATTAATCATCAAGGAGCCTAAGCCAAAATGCGGCATAAAAGCATTCATCGCTAGGGCGATATCCAGATCATTACCGCCTATCCGCTGGCCACTGTGGCCTAGGCAATCGGCGGCGCGATCCTGCGCCATGATATGGGAGGGGCCCATCTTAACCACGGAGCAATCCGTCGTACCACCGCCCACATCGACCACCAGCACGGTTTTATCTTCCCTAAGGCTCGCCTCATAATCCATGCCCGCGGCTAAGGGTTCAAACAAAAAGGCGACCTCTACAAAACCGGCCCGGGTTGCCGCGAGGGAAAGAATGGCTTCTGCTTGACGATTACTCTCCTCGCCACCTATACCTTGGAAGTTTACTGGACGGCCAATCACCGCATGGGTGATAGCCTTAGCGCCTGAATCAAACATGCCTCTCTGGACTAAGATCGATTCGGCCCGCACTTTAATGTGCTGCATCATCAGGGTGACAATATCTTCAAACAGGGCAATTTGTTCGGGCCTGAGTCCCGTCGCACCTAAAAAGGATTTTGGCGAACGGACATAAAAACCTTCTTCGGGCGTTTCTAGGTAGGCTTTCACCGCTTGCTCGCCCACAAATACGGCTTGAGTATCAGGGTCGAGATCCAGCTCATGGCGCACCATGCGGGCACGGCTCAATTGTGCGGCACGCTTTTTGGCATAATCGGTTTTAAATTCAATAGGAAGTGCTTGATAAACGGCCTCGGCGATAAGCTCTCTGTCCATCGCATAGAGTGTCGACGGTAAATAAGTGGAATCCTCTGATAAGGGTAATAGTTGCACACTCTCCCCCTGCATAATTCCGACGGCGCAGTTGGCACTACCATAATCAAATCCGACGAACATACCTTCACTCCCGCGATAAAAAGCCGAGCAAAGTAACATAATTTGCCACAATGCCCAAGGTGTTTTGTCGGTCGTTTCGATGCAAGCATGTTTGGGGTGGACGGCTCACCAGAGGGGAAAGTGAGCCGGACCTCAGGACTTTCATCTTAGGGTCATATTTCTGTCACACTCGTCATCAATCTGACATATTTCCCTCGTATCTTTAGGCCCATATAACTCGATAAATCCCTGACAGATTTTCGCGTACATGCAATATTTATCATTTAAATTCCTTCACTTGTTAGCAGTAAATCTGATTGCACAACGACGGATGAATGCTATTGTATATTGCGCCATGACGCTTGCTTAAAGGAGCTGTGCAGTGTCCCCGAATACCGATAAACTTTCGATCGATAAAGAACTTTCTTGGTTGTCATTTAATGAGCGGGTATTGCAAGAGGCCTGTGATCCCAATGTCCCCCTAGTCGAGCGGGTACGGTTCCTTGGTATCTTCTCCAACAACATGGATGAGTTTTTCCGCGTACGGGTGGCGGCCGTCAGACGCTCGATTTTACTGTCCTCACTGCAGGAAGGGCGAAGCAATAGTCGCCATCTTATGGCCAAAATCCAATCTAAAGTGATGGCCCTGCAGGAGCGTTTCGATAACATTTATACGGATCTGATGCGTGAACTGGTTCGCCGTAATATTTTGTTAATCAATGAGAAACAATTAAGTGATTTCCATAGCGATTGGCTTAAAAAGCACTTTAGGGATCATTTTAAGCGCCATATTGCCCCGCTTATTGTCAATAACAACAGCGATCTCGTTAAACATATTAACGACGATGCCACCTATTTATGCGTTTGCCTATACACTAAAGCGCGCCGCCAGTATGCACTGGTCGAAGTCCCCACGAAAAATGTGCCGCGCTTTATCGAGTTGCCCGCTGAAAAAAGTAAAGCCAAAAAACATCTGATCCTATTGGATAATATCATTCGTCATTGTGTTAATGAGCTCTTTGGCCCCTTCTTCGAATACGATGCCATTGAAGTTTATTCGATGAAACTCACCCGTGATGCCGACTTCGACATCACCGACGAGTTAGAGCAAACCCAGCTCGAGAAAATGACCAAGGGCTTAAAAAAACGCCTCACCGCCGAACCTGTGCGTTTAGTCTATGACAAAGAAATGCCTGAACACATGCTAGTGATGCTGAAAGAGAATTTGAATATCAGCTCCACCGAATGTTTAATCCCAGGGGGTCGCTACCATAGCTTTAAGGACTTTATCGACTTTCCGAATCCGAGCCGCGATTACCTCGAAAATGAAAAGCTCCCCGCACTGAATAGTGCCGGTTTTGGCCGCTGTGCCAACAGCTTTGATGCGATAAAGATGGGCGATATTATGCTCAATTATCCATACCATAAATTTTCCCATTTCACCGAAATGGTGCGTCAAGCGGCCTATGATCCTGCGGTGCGTTTTATTCGAATTAATTTATACCGCGTGGCGAAAAAATCCCATGTGGTGCAATCGCTTATCGATGCGGTGAAGAACGGCAAGCAAGTGACCGCCGTCATTGAACTGCGCGCCAGATTCGATGAGCAGTCCAATATCGAGTGGACGCGTATCTTAGCCGAGGCAGGTGTGAAGGTTCACCATGGGATCACTAGCCTTAAAGTCCATTCCAAGCTCTGTCTAATCGGCCGTGAAGAACAAGGTGAAATAAAACTGTATTGCCATGTGGGTTCGGGCAACTTTAACGAAGGTACTGCGCGGGTGTACACGGATTTATCGCTGTTCACTGCCAATCAACATATTGCCCGCGAAGTGGAGCAAGTATTTGACTTAATTGAGCATCCATATCGCCGCGATAACTTCCAACATTTAATCGTGTCACCCTACGATGCCAGACAAAAGCTAGCCCATTTGATCGATCAGGAAATTGTCAATGCCAAGAGTCAGATCAAAGCGGCCATTACCTTAAAGCTCAATAACTTACTCGATGAAACTTTGGTACAAAAACTCTATGAAGCCTCGGCCGCTGGGGTGAAAATCAAGTTACTTATCCGTGGTATGTGTTCACTTATCCCACAAATTCCAGGGATCAGCGACAATATCGAAATCTACAGTATTGTCGATAGGTTCCTGGAGCATTCCCGCGTCATGTTGTTCCATGCGGGCGGTGAAAATAAGCTCTTTATCTGCTCTGCCGACTGGATGAGCCGCAATATTGATAATCGCGTTGAAGTCAGTACGCCAATCTATGATCTCAATCTAAAGCAGATGATAATGGATATTTTATCTTTACAATTCAACGATAATACTAAGGCGCGTATCATCAATAAAGAGCAGAGTAACCCCTATAGAAACCGGGGTAACAAGCGCAAAGTGCGTTCTCAAATTGCCATTTATCAATATCTGATTAATTATGAGAAGCGCCAACAGCAAGAATTTAATGCCTTGCTTGAAACGACAAAGGTTGAGGCAGAACAAACCTCGGGCACACTGACCGCAAGGTTTACGCCCGAGTTACAGGCCAAAGCCAGTTGACGGCACTGGCTTTATTATCGTCTTGATTGCCTAAGGATAATCCGATTGGTTGCCACACATTCACAGCCGCGACACTTTGTCGCCATCGACATGGGCTCAAACAGTTTCCACCTCGTTATTGCCCGTGAACAAGACGGCAGTTTGCAGATATTACACAAAGAAAAACAACAGGTTCAACTCGCTATAGGGCTTAATGCCCAGAATATCTTAAGCCAAGAAGCGATGGAGCGTGGCCTCAATTGTCTGCGGGATTTTAACCAGCGCTTCTCAAATCTAGATCAAGCCCAAGTCCGGTTAGTGGCCACCCATACCCTCAGAGTGGCCAAGAATCGTGAGCAGTTTATCGAGGCTGCCTTGGGCATTATGCCCTACCCGGTCGAGGTCATCTCCGGCCACGAAGAGGCCCGTCTTATCTACAATGGTATCGCCCAGAGCCAAGTGCTGGGTAAACGGAATATTGTTATCGATATTGGTGGCGGTTCAACCGAGGTCGTTCTCGGGCAAAAAAATACCCCAACCCATTTATCTAGCCTGCGTTGTGGTTGCGTCAGTTTTAACGAGCGTTTCTTTATCGATGGGCAAATCACCCCCGCTTCCTTCCGCGCCGCCCAAAGCGCCGCCGATAAACAATTTGCTTCATTATCAAAGGAATACTTTAGTGGGGATTGGGACTTAGTCCTAGGTAGCTCTGGCACAGTCAAGGCCATCTGCGAGGCGATTCAAGAACAACACGGCGATGAGACCATCACCTTGGCACGGCTAAAGCAACTCAAGCTCACGCTGATCCGATACGGCCATATCAACCAGATCCAGTTTGCGAATGTGGATGATAAGCGCATCCCGCTCATCCCCGCAGGACTTGCCATTTTAATCAGTTTTTTTAGACGCTTACCTATTCCGCAGTTGGAGTTTAGCCCCGGCGCCCTGCGTGAAGGCGTGCTCTATGAGCTGGCCAAAATCGGTCAATATCAAGATATCCGCCATCGCACCGTCGACAGTATTGCCCAGCTTTACCACGTCGATATGCCCCACGCCACGAAAGTCCGTGATACCGCCATGGCATTGTTTGAACAGGTCGCCGATGAGTGGGCATTAAGGCCCCATGCCCGCCTGCTTGCCTACGCCGCCACTCTGCACGAAATAGGGCTACACATTAATTCAAAGGCATTGCATAAACACGGCGCCTATATCATCAGCAACAGCGACTTGCCTGGATTTAGTGAGGCGCTGCAACAGGATTTAGCCCGGCTTATCGCCAACCATAGAAAGAAGCCCACCGAGTTGTTGCTGGCCGAAGTAGAACCGAGCCATAAACTGACGCTGATCCGCTTACTTTGCCTATTGCGTCTGGCGGTACTGCTTAACCTTGGCCGCATTGCCAAGGCACTGACCTTGGATAAGATCCAAGTCACCCAAGGCGGGCTGATATTGTTCATCCCCAGCCATAAACGAAAAATCAGCCTGTTTATGAAAGATTTACAGCGAGAACAAAAACAAATGTCTAGCTTAGGAATGATGCTACAACTCGTATCTAACCTAGGGACAAACGTCGACAAGGGCGTGGATATAACGCAAGACACCCCTGAACCTCAAGTGGTTGCAGGCTAGCGCTCGATTTATCCCTCTTGTGGAAGTAAACGCAAAGGGGATATTTCCCCTCTGCACTGACATCGTCCGACAATATGACTTGGGCTTATTTATCTTCCCTTGATTTGGATAGCTCAAACCTGTCGAGTTCACAGCCACAGCAATTACAGTACATGGCATCGAGATCATGGCCTGATTTATGGCATTGATTACACGAGCGTAAATCTCGATGTCTCCCTACTTCTTGGGATATTTCCGCCGTCAAGATCCCGGTTGGTATCGCTATGATGGAGTAGCCCAGCAACATGGTAAAGGCCGCAATGGCTTGGCCTAATTCGGTTTTTGGCGTGATATCACCATATCCCACAGTGGTAATAGTGACAATTGTCCAATAGACAGATTTAGGAATTGAGCTAAAGCCATTTTCGGGGCCCTCCACAACATACATCAAAGCACTGAGCACCATAATGATCAGACTGACCGAGAAAAAGAACAAAAAGACCTTGCGGCTCGACTGCATCATGGCTTTAAGCAATAAATTCCCTTCGCTTAAATAGCGCAGTAATTTCAGCACCCGAAAAATTCTAAAGAGTCGCAGCACCCTGATCACTAACGTAAAATTAGCCCCAGGAATAAATAAGGCTAAATAAGTCGGTAGCACAGACAAGAGATCCACCAGACCATAAAAACTACGGGCATAGCGCACTGGATGGGTTGCGCAATAGAGTCGCAGGCCATATTCGAGGGTGAAAATCAGGGTAAAGACCCATTCTAGCACGCGGATCACAGCATCATAGTCGCGGTGGAATGACTCCACAGTATCGAGAAACACCAGTGTCACACTGAGCACAATACAAATCATCAAACCGATATCGAAGTAACGCCCAGCCGGAGTATCTGTTCCAAAAATAATGATACGTAATTGGCGCTTTAAAGGGCTCTCGAAGCCAACTTGCTCGGGGATTTTTTCAGACATAGGGCTTAAAACATCCTCACTAAATGGGTTAATATTCACAATCATCGAATTTCACAAGTCTGCCACGCAATTGCAACTAGCTCAAAATTATCTAGTCACAGAGCGTGAAATTTGCGGTATGATGCGCGAAAAAGAGAATCACCCGTTAATTTTTTAGAGGACGACATGCGCGTTACCTTACTCTCCACACTGACATCACTCGCTGTGACCCTAGCAGCATTCGCTTCACCCCAAGTGCTTGCGTCATCGAGTATGGGCAAAGTCGACTTAGTGGTGATTACTAAATCAGAATCTAATATGGCGCTGTTGCGCGATGGCAAAGTTCTTAAGCAATATCGGATTGCCATGGGCGATTTACCCGCAGGGCATAAACTCAAAGAAGGCGATCAGCGCACACCGCAAGGCCGCTATATCCTCGATTATAAAAAGTCCGATAGCGCCTATTACAAATCCATTCATATTTCCTATCCAAATGAAGAGGATAAGCTAAGGGCAAAGGCGCTGGGGATCAGGCCCGGTGGTATGATCATGATCCATGGCCAAAATCCTAGATCACCCCTGCCACCCGAGCAGGCTCAGCAGTACAATTGGACCGATGGCTGCATCGCCATTACCAATGCCGAAATGGACGAAGTGTGGAAAGCCGTTGACGAAGGCACACCGATTGAAATCTGGCCCTAGGTTTTACGCTCTCACGCCCAGTTAAATGGGCGTTTTTATTTCTCCTCCTAGTTTGTTTATTCCAAGGAGTCCCTATGCCATCCTCAAAGATGCTAGGCACAAACCCAACTCAATCAAGCCTAAGCTATACGGATTTACTCCACTCTTGGGCGCAATTTGAAGCCAAGATCTTAAACTTACTGACAAAATTAGATCTTGCGGACAAAAAACTCGAGTGCGATCATGTTGCCGTAAGGGTTAATTCCATTGCCAGCGCCGATGCCCTGCGCCAAGCGTTTTGTCAGGTTGGCCACATCATCTCCGACAATCAAATCAATGGCCGCTGTATCCTTATCATCGAATTGAACACCCCTTTGACCTTAGGTGAGTTTTCCATTCCCTGTGTTGAATTACCCTATCCAAGCGACAAACTTTATCCCCAAGAAGGTTGGGAGCACATTGAGCTGGTTATCCCGTCGCTGGCAAAGGACTGCGAAGCCCTAAGCCAAGACCTTAGGCTTTTGTGTCCAAGACTCACGTCACTTTTATCCGGCGAGCCATGTTCAGAGCCAAGCGAATCGATTCACATCAAGATGAGTTCGCCCAAGGGAGAAAAAGAACGCTTAGCTAATCCCACCATTGCCTTTAAATACCAAGAGGTCTGCATCAAGGTTCATCCCCATGGTATAAAGGCGGTGATCGCCAGTGAACAAGTTGATACCATCTAACGAGTTAGGTTTTATTGCACAGCACAGCATCAAAGATGCCCATGCAAAAAAGGAAGCTGAATATGAAGCCACATAAAAACGAAGCGCAATTATTAAAATTTGCCCTCGAAATTGGACTAGGTTATGCCAAAAAACGCGGATTTGATGAGTTTGACCGCGGCGTGTCACCCAAAGATAAAGTGGAGTGCATTTATCGTCTTCTGGTGACGGATAACCTCATCCAACCCTTGGCCAAGGACAAAGAAGATGGCCCCAATATGAAACACAAGTTGATCCTGTGGATCAGCCGTCAATTGCCCGCCGATCACCCTTTGCTCAAATAACCAAGCTATCTAAATATCCGCTTTGAATTGTAGATCACTTTATAGGGCGAGCAGGGTATCGGTAAGCAGGCCCTCTGCGTCATGGATGGCGCGGTGGAGCCCTCTGGGAAGAGTTAATGGCGTGCCTGCGTGCGATACCCTGCGATGTAGCATAATTAGGAAGAGTTATTAATCCGCATAAGTGACGAGATAGGTATCCTGTTACTTTGGGCTTACCACCGTTTTCGCGGCTTTTTCCTTCGCGAGTACTGTTGCCATAGGCGGCACTAGAGTCGTTGGGTCGAGGCGCATTTGATACCAGTTTATCCGCCAGTCTAAATGCGGTCCATTGGCGCGTCCCGTAGCACCCACTTCAGCAACGGCTTGCCCTTGTTTTACGGCTTCCCCCGCTTGGACATAGAGCTTACTCAAATGCAGGAAACTCGAACTCACGCCATAGCCATGGTCGATGACCATAGTGCCGCCCGAATAAAACATATCGGGCACAGACAAACTGATCACCCCATCGGCGGGCGCCACAACTACAGTGCCAGTTTTCGCCGCGACATCGACACCAAAATGCGGGTTGCCAGGGACATCGTTATAAATACGCTGACTGCCGTATACCCCAGAAATACGTCCGGTGAGCGGCCAAATAAAGTCCTGTAAAAAGGCGGTTTGCTCACTAAAAGTGGCCCTCGCCGCTTTGACCTGCGCCGTATCCTTTGCCGCTCTTTCCTGGGCGATGGGATCGGGCTTCATGATCTTGTTGCTAATGCCTTTTACGCTTTGAATATCGTATTGCCGCTTAGCCACAGTCAAAGGCTTAACCTCAGTCAAACCTTCAGGATAAACCAAAGTTAACTGCTGGCTCAGCTCACCGTCGCGGTCAAAACCAAAGGCAAAGTACCCGTCAGGCGTCACTCTCAATGCCTCGCCATTTAAACTGATTTGAGTGCCTGCGGGCGCTTGTCCTCGAATAAGCGCCCCCTGTTCGAATTTGCCCTCAAAACTCACCTGAGCATTGGCATTTGTCATCATAAGAAGCAAGCTTAATGCTGAAAAAACAATGCCATTTACGGCCTTTGGTAGGCTTTGCAGATAAGTCAATCGCTGAAAAGCAGCACAAGACTGGCCTAAATTGCGTGGTTTCGGGTAATCAAACATCTTCACAAAAATCCTTAGTAGGCTAATTAAATAAGGCATTAGGCTAGGCCGATACACCTTTAGTCACTTTGACCCTTAGTCACTATGGCCCCCTTACCTACGCCCTCATAGGCCACCACTGTAAACTGACTCGTGGGCACCTTAGCCGCCAATGTGGTGGCCATATAATCGGCCAACAACTCAACCGTCGTATCGTGGGGAATTAAATCACAACATTCCTTTGGCATAGCCAATTGGAAATCCCCCTGGGGCGCTTGATAGTGAAATCCATAGTGGCTAGTATCTGTGATCCGCGTTTGTGGCGATAAATTTAAGGTTTTTACCGAGACTAAATCCTCTTCACTGCCTAAATAAATATCGTGCCAACGCTTGGCCCAATACTCATCCCACTTAGGTGCTGGGTTGCCATTTTCAAACACATTCACCGGACTACGATGACCATGGGCGATGCGCTGGCAATTGCCATCGTGTTTACGCAAACCATGGCTGTAATGGTAATAAGGCGTATCGAGGATTTCATGCCTTAAGGTGAGCGTGATCCCCTCGACATTTGCCGGTAAGGTTTCCCGCAGCGCTTTTTGCAAAAAGGCATTCACGCTGGGAATATCAATTTCTTCGGTCGGCACTAAGGCAAAGGCTTGGGAAGGACAGGCAAGATGGATTTCACCGAGCACACTATCAAAATCCATCCACACTCTATCGCCCTGCTGCTGCCAGCGCACGCCGCTGCAGGCCGTCGGGACTAATAAACGGTGATCGGCCACCGCATCTATGGTCTGCTTGATGGTGCGTTTCACTTTAGCGAAATCGAGCACCATATTTTGCTCGTCTAATCCGCCCTCTAGCAGCACATCGACAATCCAACTCTCCCCCACCATGCCACGCTTAGGGCAGAGATAGGAAAAATCGATCACGGTTAAATCTTTAACAAACAATTGCATTAACGCTCCTCGGCAGAAAGACAGTCCACCTATGTAATTTGAAAGCACCACTTAGCGATGGCCGAGCGTGCTAACTTGAGTACTCAAAACGAGTCAACTCAGTATGAATAGGGATTCTAATCAATTCCGTCGCTTGTCGCGACAACTGAATTAATTCTGCCCTGTATTTGTACCAAGTTTTAACAGGCAACAAAAAGCCGAGAGTAAAATACCCTCGGCTTTTTGACTTATTTAGCTAAATTCAACCGACTGTGAGTCGAGGCTTATTCGCCCTTAAGGCGACGGTCGAGCTGATCTTTTAAGTTTGCCGGCACGCCTTTAATTAAAATGGTGTCCGAGATGGGGTCGTAAATCACCCTTTGGCCTAAGTGGCCGCCATCAAAACTTAAGGTGACGCCGCCCCCCGTACCGGAAAACTTCTTCAGCTGACGCAGGGTCGACTTATCCGCCGGAAACTCTTCATCGAGTTCATAGCTACCACCACGGGCAAAATCGTAGAAAGAATCCATGCCTTGATCGGCTAACTCATCGGCCAAGTCTTTGATTTCAATGTCAGCGCCTTCATCGAAGCGCTCACTGCAATATTCAAACACTTTATTGCGACATTGCTGACGCTCATCTTTGGTGAGATCACTGCTGGCAACAAAATCTTCAACCGCATTCATCAGGGTCTTGTTTTGCGCTTTAGTGTTGACGCCTTCGACACAGCCCATAAAATCGAGGAAAAAGTCGGCGACTTTGCGCCCCGCACGGCCACGGATAAAGGAAATGTACTTGCGAGAATCCTTATCGGCCTGCCACTCGGTTAAATCAATACGCGCCGCCAATTGGATATTGTTTAAATCCAAGTGGTTATTTTGCGACAGTTCCATATCATCTAACACAGTCATCGACGACTTAGCACTTAATAGGGCGACAAACAGATAATCGCTGGTGATGCTGGTGTAGCAAGACATCAGCAAAAAGCCACCTTGGCTGAAGTCGTATTTCGACAATTCTTCCTGCAGCAACTTACTGGCTTGGCCCGAAAATTCCACAAAACCTAGCTCGCCGCCACGGTATTGAGTGAGTGCATTGGCAAAGGCGGGGTTGGCCTCACCGTCGTCACCGTGAATGCCGAAATAGCCGAATCCCTTACCCGCTTTACTGGTATAGGTCTGATGCAATTCGTCCAGCATCATCTCGACCGCCTGACCGTTCAGCAGAGGTTGAGGACGTAAACGGCAACGCAATTGCCCCTGACTGTCCTGGGAAATCTCGTGAATAATTGCGTGTTCGATATTAATACTCATAAGCCCTGATAGTGATGCTGGAATAAATCCGCTATTATATGCCGCTAATCCATTCCAAAGTGAAACATTTTTTGATTATGGCAATCCAATCGAAATACTCAAACGCACAAGTTGAATCATTAATCGCCGAAGTACTGGCCGTGTTAGAAAAGCATAAAGCACCGACTGACCTGAGTCTGATGGCGCTCGGCAATTGCGTCACCTATTTGTTAGAGCGTAAAGTCCCTAACGAATCGCGCCAAGCCGTGGCTGAACAATTTGCGAAAGCACTCGCACAATCGGTCAAATCCAATTAAGTTAGTTGGGTATAAACGTTAAAAAAACATAAGATACAACGTCTTTTAGGAATAAGCGGATCACTATGGTCGAGCGAAAAAAGCAAATGAGCCGCGATAGGGTTTCCCGGCTCATCAACTGGGGACATTGGTTCGCCTTCTTCAATGGTCTATTGGCCATGGTAGTGGGTAGCCGATATCTGAGTAGTGTGGGTCATCCAGAAACTTGGTATGGTTGGATTTATCTCACGGTAAGCACCATTGGCCAATTTAGCTTTCTCGCCTTTATCGCCTATTTGATCTGCCTATTTCCGCTGACCTTAATCTTGCCCTATTCCAAGATCTTGAGGGGGATAGCTGCGGTTATTGCCACCTTAAGTCTATGCATCTTATTGTACGATACGATTGTTTACGCCGATTACGGCATGCACTTAAGTCCCTTTGCCTTCGATTTGGCCTGGGCGGATCTCAATGCCCTGCTCCACGGCACCTCCTACATAGTCACGCCACTGGCTATCATCACGATTGAACTGACCGCGGCGAATTTTTTGTGGAAGCGTATAGAGAAGATCCAAAAGCTCAATTTAGGCAATAAGGTCATCACCTTAGTAGGTGTGTGTTTTATCAGCAGTCACCTGATCCATATTTGGGCCGATGCCGCCGATATTACCGAAATCACGCGATTCGATGATGCCTATCCGCTCGCTTATCCCGCGACCGCCCGCTCCTTTATGGAAAGTCACGGTATTGATGGCTCGCCTTTGGAGAATAATGACAATAACACCACTAGCGTACTCAGCTATCCATTGCAGCCATTACTCTGCCAAGCGGATACCCAAACCAATGTATTGATGATCACCATCGACAGTTTGCGTGCCGATATGGTCGATCCTAAAACTATGCCGTTTCTTCATCGCTATATGGAAAACAATCAAGCATTTACTGAGCATTACAGTGGCGGCAACCAATTTAAAACGGGGATGTTTTCTCTACTATACGGCCTGCAAGGCAGCTATGGTGATGCGAGGATATTCAATAGCACAAGCCCAGTGCTAACCAAGAGTTTCCAACAGGCCGGCTATCAACTGGGACTCTTTATCCCCGAAACGAATCGAAAACTGAGTTCTGCCCAGGCCATGTTTAATGACTTTACTCCTATCGTTGCCACAGAAACCAATGGCAGTGCCGATGCAGATTTACAGACAGTCGCGCACTTTAAACAATGGCACAGTGTCCAAAATAAGCCCTGGTTTGCCCTGCTTAACCTAAAGGCACCGGAAAATTTCGATACGCCAGTGGGCTTCCTCGGCATCGAAACGGTTAAAGCTAATTTACAGCCTGCGCAAAAGGTGTTGTTCAATCAATATCGCCAGTCATTATATTTTATCGATAACCAATTAGAGGCGATCCTTGCCAGCATTCCCCAAGATACTTTAGTGGTGATAACCGGGGTAAATGGCAAGATTTTCACTAGTAATAGCGATGAAGCGCTGCGCAACCTGTCGCCAGAAAGTGTTAAGGTCCCCCTCGTTATCCATTGGCCCAATGCAATCGCCGCTAAGGTTAAGTATCGCACCAGCCATTACGGCATAGTGCCCACCCTGATGACCCATGTATTAGGCTGTACTAATAACACCACTGATTACAGCGCCGGGCGCAGCTTACTGCAACCGAGCAAAGAGACCTGGATTTATATTGGTGATAGTCGGATTTTTGCGATTTACCAGCAGGCAGAAGTCACCGTTATCGACCGCCACGGTAAGTACCGTATTTACGATGAAAACTATGAACATCGTCTTCGCAAAAAAATGAGTGCACCAGAGCTTATCCAAGTGATGCGCGAAGGCCGGCGCTTGTATAACCATTAAATGATATAAAAAAGCCCCATCTACGGATTGGGGCTTTTTTATTGAAAAAACCATTATCCATAGCTCCCCAAGTGACTCATTTAACTCACATTCGATTTATCCCTGCTCTGAATCTCAGAAAAAGGTTAATCGATACGTTATAGTTATATCAATGAACAACACCGCATATTGTTAGCAAGGCTATCGGTGACAACTTTATGATAAATAAAGCCAAACAGAATAACGCAGCGGCTAATGATCAAGCCATCAATATCATTCTTAATAGTTTAGATGCCCTCGTCTATGTCTCTGATATACGAACCTATGAGTTATTGTATTTAAATGACTATGGGATCTCTGTTTGGGGCTCAGCCAAGAATAAAAAATGCTATCAAATTTTACAGTCTGGACAGAATGCCCCATGCCAGTTCTGCACAAATCACAAATTACTCGATGCAGATGGTAATCCAGCGGGCGTTTATGTGTGGGAATTCCAAAATACCCAGAATGGCCGTTGGTACCAATGCCGAGATCAAGCAATACGCTGGACTGATGGTCGCTTAGTACGCATCGAAATCGCAACCGACATCACCGACCGTAAACAGATTGAGCATGAATTGATGCTCGCTAAAGCACAGGCTGAAAAACAAGCCGACACGGATGAACTGACTCAACTCAATAATCGCCGAGCATTTTTCAACCTAGGCCGACAGGTCGTCCATCAGATGTATCGAACCCAGCAAACACTATCCATCATCATGTTCGATTTAGATCATTTCAAACGGATCAATGACCAATGGGGACATGCCACGGGCGATGCTGCACTCATTCATGTCTCCCAACTCGCCCAAAAAACCGTGCGAACCTCGGATATTCTAGCAAGATTAGGGGGGGAAGAATTTGGGGTGTTGCTACCCAATGCCACACCTGAACAAGCCAAACTGTTGGCAGCACGTATGCGTAGCGAATTTGAGCAACAACCTTTTGAATTTAATGGACGAATGATCCACTGTACCGCCAGCTTTGGGATCTCCTCCATCGACTTAGCCACGGCTCGCCATGAACTTGAACCGCAGGATCTGCTCGAAACTTTACTCAACAGTGCAGATCAGGCCATGATGCAGGCCAAACAAACGGGGCGTAATAGAGTATGTGAATTAAGCTGCCCCCTTCAATCAAACTTGGCTTAACTGAAGGGGGCTGCGCAATCACTGAGTTTCACCCAAGGTAAACCCTGCAACAAACTCAACGATAAGTCAGTGTCGCAGTATCCGTTAACTTGTCGTTATCTTTAACCGTGAGTTCGACAGTATGTTGACCACGGCGGGCAAGGCGTAATACCACTTGACCGTTAGCGCGGGTGCCATTGTCGAACGTCCACTTATGTTGCTTGATCACGCCATCGGTATCATAGCTAGCCGAGATAAACATATCGACAAACCATAAATTGATACGCTGAATTTGCGCCACAGGTGGTTGTTTCACCTCTTCAGCAACCACTGACACAGTTTGCGATGTGCTATGGGTTAGGCCGTCATTATCCGTCACAGTTAGCGTGACCAGATACTCGCCACTTTGGCTGTAACTGTGAGTCACAACCTCACCCATTGCCACAGTGTTATCACCAAAGTTCCACTCGGCAGAGACGATTTGTCCATCGCTGTCGGTTGAAGTGGATGTCAGTTGCACCGCAGCGCCATTCACCACTTGGGTGAAACTGGCCACTGGCGCGACTTTTTCCGCTTCGAGCAAGAGTGAAATCACCACAGGATCGTGATCCGATGAGCGATACGCATCCGTTGCGAACAAGTCTTGGATTTGAGCTGGCGTCTTAAACTCTTCGTTGTAATCCAATACGCGCGGTTCGTCGGTATTGATATGCCATTCAGTCACATCCACCACTTTATCCAGCAGGGCAGCATTCGCTAAAGCATGATCCAACTGACCCGCTTCAGCCGAGAACACATAGGAATAAGGGGTCGGCTTTTCCAGTTTGGCAAACAGCTCACTAAAGCCCGCATTAGCTAATGCCATTAATGGATCTTCCTTCGCATAAGAATTCAAATCACCAATCAGCAGTACACCTTGATCTGGATATTGCTCGCTGATCCATTGACCTGCAGCTGTCGCCGCACGGCTACGAGTGATATTACAGTTGCCTTGACCGTCATTGAGATCAGGATCCCCAGCACACTCACTGCCCTTAGATTTAAGGTGATTAACCGCCACGACCACGCTCTCTTCACTGCCATTTACGCTAAAGGCTTGGGTCAGCATTGGACGGTTTTTGCTGTCGTCAAACAGAGGTTGTTGATCGCTATCTAATGGCGAGTTGGCACTGGATAGAATGCGCGCAACCCCCTGTGGCGTGACTTTATCGCTACGATAAATCAAGCCGACCGTGATGGCATCGGTGCCAATCGCATTCATGCCTGTTGGCGTGATATAAGCGTAACGCGCTTCACCCACGGCGGCATTCAAACCTGCGACTAAATCGGCAATGGCTGAATTAGCGCCAAAGCCATCGTTCTCTATTTCCATCAAACCGAATACGTCAGCACTAATGCCCACCATGGCACTGACAATCTTCGCCTTTTGACGCTCAAACTCGCTTAAGGTATTGGCACCACGGGCGGTTGGGAATCCTGCACCTTGGCCGTCACCGTTGAAGTAGTTGAGTACGTTAAAGCTAGCGACTTTTAGATTACCGCCCTCAACCAATGTGGGTGCGATTGGGCGTGGATTTTCCGCCACAAAGTTCACCGTCTCGATTGGCATAATGCGATATAAATTAAAGCCATAGTGCATTACACCCGTAAGCGCCGTAGCTTTATCACCTACACGCACAGTGTTTGATGCGCTAAGCCCTGGGGCTGGGTATATCACAGGATCAGGATTCTGCGCCGTTAAACCATCATCCAATAGAATACTGTCGTGTTGGTTAGCCGCGCTCACCGCCAGCGCATCCGCGCCCGGTGCAGCGACTTGCGTACCGATAAAGTGGCGCTGACTGCCTAATGAAATCTCGCCGTAACGGCCTAGGTTGTAGACTTCGTTCACCACTAAATCTTGGCTAAAACGAACCCGCATGCCCTCAAATGGCTCAAAATCATCACTGCTGTTAACCGGTAAAGTCACCACTGCCGCCGTTGGCAATGCTTGCCCTGTGGCACACAACTTGTGATCTGATACAGTCGTGAGTTCAGTTAAGCCTTGATATTCAGTCACTTTGGCTTTTAAACGAATACGATCGCCCGCCACATACGCGGTAGGCGCAGCGCCGGTATACACAAACACCCCTTCAGAGGTTTGGGGATCGCTATCGGCTTCGTTATCGGCCATTTGTACAAAAATGCCCTTAAGACCGGCTTCTTGATTACTGACGACAACCGCTTCAACCACTAAGGTTTGACCATTAAGAGGGCTGGCAGCGCCCGCGCCTTGCAGCGCATGAATTGCTGTGGCTTCTTCGCCGCACACTAAAGCACTCGGCGGCGGGTCGACGGGATCGGTTGGCGTGCCGGCGCTGAATTTACCGAGATCAGAAATATCATCCTTCGCAAAACCTAACCAAGTGCTAAAGCTGACTGCATCGCCACTGATGGGATCGGCAATCAGCTGTTCTGGATTACGGCGCAGGGTGTTGTCTTGCGTGGATAAATCACCACTGCCCCACTCGGCACCGGGATCGACACCAACTTGACCTAAACTATCAATCACTTGAGTTTGATAGGTCAGTTCAATCGCATCGTCGCCGTTAAAGAAGCTGGCGCTACTCTGTTGATTTGTGACCGCAAGAATATCGGCAGACGCGTCGTTATCGGCAACCACATACGTCGCCCCCACCGCTAATGAGCCCGTGAGCGCAATGGTCGTGCCGACATTGGTGCTGCCATTAAAATAGAAGCGCAATTGGTATTGGCTTAAATCAATCACGCCCGCGGTTGGGTTATAGAGTTCGATGGCTTTATTATTGCTGCCGCCTTCGACGTATTCTGAAATGATCACATTATCCGCGCCATGGGCAAGCCCACAAACGCTGCTGATGGCTAACGCCAGCACAGTTTTAGTGTTTAACATTGAGACCCCTAAATGTATTGTTTTAGTATTTGGTAATAAATTGCGATTTAATTTATGCGCTTAAATGTTTCAAGGTGATGTACCTCGAAGACTGACAATACTATAGGTGACCAAGGTTACAAATTGGTTGCGCCAAAGTTGCAACATCAGTGGTACACTCAAGCAACCTTAAAGAGGCAGAACCAGCGGCTGATGTTAATGGCATTAAGGTGGCAATCAACTGACGATATTGGATAAAACGTCTTCAATAAGGCGCTTGTCATTCAAAAGCCGCAGTGTTGTGCAATCTCTTCAGCTGGCATAGGTTTGCCATACAGGTAACCTTGTATTTCATCGCAGCCGTAGGCGTGCAAAAAATCGCGCTGAGAGGCGGTTTCAACCCCCTCTGCCACCACTTTAAGCCCTAACTGGCGCGCCATTACAATCGTTGTTTGCACTATAGTGACATCGTCTTTATCAGCAGGAATGCCGTTGACGAAAGAACGGTCTATCTTGAGGCGGTCCAGAGGGAAACGTTTTAAGTAAGCCAGACTCGAATAACCAGTGCCGTAATCATCCAGCGCCAGTCGAATATCCATCCCATGTAAAGCATTGAGTTTGACAATTGCGGCTTCTGGGTTACTCATGGTGGCAGACTCAGTAATCTCCAGCTCTAAACAATGCGCTGGGCAGCCAGTTTCATTAAGAATTCGTTGTAACGTTTCAGTTAACTGTGCATGTTCGAGTTGGCGCCGAGACAAGTTGACCGATACTCTGAAATCACTCGCCCCGCTCTTTAGCCAGACACACAACTGGCTGCAGGCAGTACGTAATACCCATTCCCCAATTGGAATAATTTGACCTGTTTCTTCGGCTACAGGGATAAAATCAGCCGGTGATATCAAACCATGCTCAGGATGTTGCCAGCGCAACAATGCTTCGACTCCAATGTAGCGACCTGAGCTCACATCAATCAACGGTTGGTAAAGTAAATACAGTTGTTTTTTATCCCGTGCAGAGCGTAAATCATTCTCCAGACGCAGACGTTGATGAACTTGAATGTCCAGCTCAGGACTAAAGAAGCGGTAGGTATTTCGCCCTTGCTCTTTCGCCAGATACAGTGACGTATCAGCATACTTCACCAAAGTCTCAGCATTATCGGCATCACGGGGATAAATACTGATACCAGCGCTGCTACTGATGTGTATCTCACGATTAGCAATGTTAAATGGTGCAGTCAATACATCAAGCAGCTTAGCTACCCTATGAGCGGCTTGCTCTGGCTCAGTCAAATTTGGGAGTAAAATAATAAATTCATCACCGCCGAATCGACCTATGATGTCCTCAGCCCCCAGTACTTTTGCCCAGCAGTCGCTAGCTTGCTTCAATAACTCATCACCCGCCAAATGGCCTAGGGTATCGTTAATAGTTTTAAAGCGGTCCAGATCCAAAAATAATACCGCCAACATCTGCTGCTGCCTGTGCGCTTGGGTAATTGCCAGTTTCAGATAATTCAAAACCAGTGTTCTGTTGGGCAATCCTGTCAGAGAATCATGGTAAGCGAGGTATTGAATGTGTGCTTCCTGTTGTTTTTGTCTTGTAATGTCGCGGGCCACTCCAGCCAGACGAAATACCTTACCCGCAGCATCCTTGATCGGAAAGGCACGATCATGAATATTCCGGATGCAGCCATCGGGGCGAATGATGCGGTATTCTGTATCATATTCTCCGCCCGCCAGACTGTTGACTGCCCTTTCCACTCTGTATTTATCGTCCGGATGAATAATATCCATCCATTGTCCTGGGTGGGTATAGAGGCTCTCACAACTCAGGCCCCAAACCAGTTCATATGCAGGGTTAATATAGAACATCTTGGTTTTTGCGGCATTACTCAGCCAGATCACATCCTCGATATTTTCTGTCACTTGTCGAAAACGTTCTTCGCTTTCTCTTAACGCATTTTTTGCCTCAAGCCTTGCCAGTTCGGCCCTTTTTCTTTCTGTAATAATTCGTACAAATGCAAAATTATAGCCACATCCATCATACTCAACATAATTGGCGCTGACCTCAACCGGGTATATTTTACCCGCTTTAGATTTGTGGATCGTTTCAAATAACAGCGAACCAAACTGCTTGAGTTGTGCCCAGTGCTCACGCCAAACCAGCATTTGATAATCAGGGTCAATGTCTGGCACCCGCATACCACTGAGTAATTCCTCACGGCTGTATCCCAACTCACTGCAGCTCTGGTCATTGACATATTTGAAGTGTCCAGCTTCTTCAATTAATAAGGTCATATCACTCATTTTATTCAGTGCAAAACTCAGTAACGAAATCTCTTGCTCCGCTTGTTTACGCTGTTCAATATTCTCTATCTGTGAGGCAAAATATAACGCTTTCCCATCGTGATCACGTACAAGGCTGGTGGTCAGTTTCGTCCAGATGTAATGACCATTGCGGTGACGATAGCGTTTTTCAATCTGCATGCAGGGAATGTCGCCGACAATAAGCTTTCGCGCATCTTCTTTGCCTCGGATCAAGTCCTCTGGGTGAGTCAATTCCTGATAGGTGAGCTGTCGTAACTCCTCTTCCGTATAACCAAACAGATCGCAGATAGACTGATTAGCCCGTAACCAGCGACCGTCAATCGACAGCATGGCCATTCCGGTAACGGAAAAATTGAGCATCGATAAGAAGCTGTTACCATCCAGACAGAGTAAATTGTTATCTGCATCCTGCAAACGCTGGCACAGTTGTTTTACACAAGTTCCATAGTTGTACGATAAAACACCTCGAGTACCAGACATACCATCCCTCTGCAGTTACATGCAATTATATGCAATTATATGCAATTATATGCAATTATATGCAATTATATGCAATTATATGCAATTATATGCAATTATAGTGATCTGAGGTACAATTCTGAGCATCAGCAATAGCATTCAAAATCGTATCCAGCAGTATACTCAACGGAAACATCCAGCAGCCGCCGTTCGCCTCCCATAATCCCTGTCCTATTCAGTCTCATTGCTCAAGAGTGTCCCGCATTGGCTTAGACGCTAGCAATGGCATATGACATTTCTTCCAGTGGCAGAATGCGGTCGGCAGCCCCCAACGCCAAAGCCGCTTTAGGCATGCCATAAACCACGCAACTCTCTTCATCCTGGACAATGGTGCTAGCACCACGGCATCGCATCTCTTTCAATCCTCTGGCCCCATCATCACCCATTCCGGTCAGAATGATGCCCATTGTCCGAACTCTGGCAACATGCGCGACAGACCGAAATAACACGTCGACTGATGGCTTGTGCCGGTTTACTGGTGGACCTTGCAGTACTTCAACACAGTACTGATTGCCAACCTGCTTCAACTGCATATGCCGTCCCCCCGGCGCTATCAGCACTCTGCCAGCACAAACTTCATCCTGATCAGCCGCTTCTTTTACCGCCATAAGGCAAACACTATCCAGCCTGCGGGCAAACTGTGCTGTAAAATATTCCGGCATATGCTGCACTATCAGGATGGAAGGGCAATCGGCCGGTAGCTTAGTCAACACAGCCTCCAGCGCCTGAGTACCGCCGGTGGAGGCACCAATAGCGATAATCGCTGGTGATGCCGACAAGCTTCTGATCATGTCAACCCGCTTGCCAGGGCTCAGCAGCAATCTGGAGGCATTGGCATTAGCCGCCGCTTTAATGGTGTTGATCAGTTCATTATTGGTGTTGCCCAGATATTGGCCTAGCGCTATTTTGGATTTGCCAATAACGGCAAAAGCTCCAGCCGCGAGTGCCTGTATTGCCGTAGCCGAGCGAGCCTCTGTCAGATTGGAGCAGATAATGACCGGTGTTGGCCGCTGCGCCATAATTTTTTTCAGGAAGGTGATGCCATCCATCCTCGGCATTTCTACATCCAACACTATGATATCCGGCCAGCACTTGGCCATTTTTTCCATCGCAAATAGCGGATCGCTGGCAACGCCTGCCACCTGAATCCCGGCAAATGCTAACGCCGCCGTGAATACCTGCCTTATCACGGCAGAGTCATCAACTATCATCACCTTAGGCATAGCTAGGTTCCTGTAAATAAGGGCTTGTGGCTATCGGTTTAGTCGATCGTATAGCTGGTTTAATTAACAGCATAAGGCTTACGGTAAATCGACGGGCTAACGAGATTCAGTTGATCAGTAATGCCGTTTAAGGTTTCGGCATGGCTGACAATTAAATAACCTCCCTGCCACAACAAGGGTAGCAAGCGTTGCACCACTCGGCGTTTGGTTTCCATATCAAAATAAATCATCACATTACGCAGAAAAATAACCTCAAACTTGCCCATTTCAGGTAAGGTTTCGTTCAGGTTTATGGGTAAGAATTGAGTGCGCTGTTGCAACTTGGGTTCAATCAATAAACTGCCTTCCTGCGTCCCAATGCCTTTTAAGCAATAGCGGTGCAAATAGTGCTGCGATACACCCGTTGCCCGCGATAACGGATATTTGCCCTGCCTTGCCGTTGCCAACATTCGGCTGCTGATATCTGAACCCACGACTTCCCAGGGGCGATCTTCCAGCACATCGCTCAACACCATGGCCAGGCTGTAAACCTCTTCACCGGATGAACAGGCCGCACTCCAGATCCGAAATGGCCTGTTGGCTGAGCGTTGCGGCAATATGTTGCCACGCAGAAAATCAAAATGTTTCGGCTCGCGAAAAAAATAGGTTTCATTGGTCGTCAGTAAGTCGACTGCCACTTGGCGTTCACTCGGCTCTTGTTGCAAAATCCGATAATAATCACCATAGCTCTGCAAGCCATAATGTCTTAAACGTTTAACTAGGCGGCCACTGACCAGCGGTTTTTTGGCGCCATTCATACTGATCCCAGCAATATCGAAGATCAACTGACGAAACTGCTGAAACTCAGTATCGGTAAGTGCAGGCTCTTGCATCTTAATTCCTCATATAGTCACGCTGACGAACTAAACACTAAAGTGGTTAATCTTCACCCGCAGCTCCGCAGCCAACGCAGACACCTGTTTGCTGGTATCGGTTGTCTGATGGCTGTTACCTGAGATTTGTGCAGCAGAGTGCTGAATATTGAGCAGGCTGGTATCCACTTCCCGTGCAACAACGGATTGCTGCTCAGTTGCGCTGGCAATACTGATATTACGCTGACTGATCTGGCCAATAGCGTCAGTGATCTGCTGCAGCGCCAAGCCAGTTTGCTGTGCCATGTCCATGGTGTGCTGTGCTTTAGTGTTACTGAGTTGCATTGCCTGTACTGCCTGTTGGCTACCTTGTTGCACTGAGGCAATGATGTGCTCAATATCTTTTGTCGATCGTTGGGTGCTTATTGCCAGCGACCGCACTTCATCCGCCACCACGGCAAAACCGCGGCCACTGTCACCGGCTCTGGCCGCTTCAATGGCCGCATTTAACGCCAATAAATTGGTCTGTTCGGCAATACCCCGTATCACATCCAACACAGAACCAATCGCCCCCACCTCATCCACCAGCAAAGTTAACGCTGTGGCCGTGCTGCTAATATCACAGCGGAGTCCCTCAATGGCCCCGATGGTATGGCGAACGCTGCTTTGCCCCTGCTTAGCCTGCAGTTCAGCCGACTGCGACACCTCTGATGCTACCGCCGCATTGCCGGCCACATCTTCAAACGCGGTCGTCAGTTGCGTTACTGCTGTAGCCGCTAGAGTCAACTCATCACTCTGTTGCTGCTGCTCAAGGTTAGACAGATGGGCCAATCCAGCCATTTCCTCTGAAGTTAACGCCAATTGTCCGGCTGAAAAAATAATATGCTGCACAGTATCGCGTAATTGCTGTTGCATTTGCTGTAATGCCCGCAGTAAGCGCGCACCATCATCCATCCCTATTGTTACTATGTCATGGGTTAAATCGCCTTTAGCAATATGTTCTGCCGCCGACACCGCAATAGAAAATTGTTTTAAAATACGCCGCACAATCAAGCTTGCCAGTACAGCACCAAACGACAAGAGTGCTAGTAACCCAACCGATATCAGGATAATGTCTTGCCAATCTTGGTCGCGCCTTGCAGTAAGGGCGTTATCAAGCGCCGCCACGGACAGAGCGCTATAGGCAAACAAGGCATCAATAGTTTGCGTGTAATCCGCAATATAATCGCTAACAGGATATGTTAACCCGGCGGCCGTCAGCAGTTGGTTATCCGTTAGCGTCGTTGTTCGTTCGACATGCTGTCGAAGTGTCGCTAACGGTAGCTGAAGCATCACCTGCAGATCCTTGTCAGTGGCAATCACTTTCTCAGACGCCCTGCTCAGTAGTTCGAAACTCTGCATCACCTCCTTCACTCGCGTCTGCATAGCGGTACCTTGTTCAACAGACCACTGCCCCTGCGTCAAATATAAAGCCCCGGTGGCCCGTAGTTGGCTTAATAGCTCAGTGGTTTGCGGCAACTCAACTAAAGCCGCCTGGATCAGGTAATAAGTCTCAAACACTGGATCTAACGACAACTCAAAATAGTCCAGCAAGGTATCTTGCAGTTGAAAACTAACAGCAAGCAGTTGCACATACTCTGTCAGACTTCGTAAGCCAGTGATATCAGCGCGACTCACCTGAGACGCCAGACTGTGCCACTGTTGTTGCAATTGCTGCACCACCTGCATAATATCGGCATTGGCCGAGGCATCTCGAAGATCTTGACCGAATTGTTTCAACGCCAGCTCGACCTCGGTTTGCTTGTTCAACCGATTGCTTTGTAAGGTTTCGTTCCCCCCTAACACCGCGGAGGACAAGTCACGGTGCTGCTGCAGCAATTGCACTAATTGCAGCAACTGCTGCACGGGCTTAATGCCCTTAGCCTCCTGAGTTGCCTGCCTGCTATGCTCAACAACCTTAGTGATATACAGCACCGACGGAATAGCACTCAGTAATACACACATTAACGCCAGTAAAGAAAATTTGCCGGACAGTGACAAACGGTCGATAACATTCATTTTTAAGTACAACTCTCTACGGCTATAGAAAACAATATTGTATTATTTCAGCACCTTAAATCTTATGATTAACTATGCTTAGGCTTATCGTCTTTAACCTCTGTTTGACTGTTAAATGTCAGCGGCACACTGTCCGGCGACGTAGCTGTTAAATGCCACAGCGCTGCGACTATCATTTCCATTTGTTCTATTATATCCCGCATAAACTGTAGCTGTACCTGGCCATCATCTTCCTGTGTCGGGCTCATACCTGCTTTACCTTTGTTACTGAATCAACCCTGCTCTACAAGGCGGCACTGGCCGATAATGCCGCCAGTTCGTCTACCGACAGTACCTTGCCCACATCCAGCAAAATAACCAAGCGTCCGCCCACTATGCCCATGCCCAACATAAAATCGGTGCGAATATTAGCGCCGAAGGCGGGTGCTGGCTCAATATCGTCAGTGGCAATTTCCAACACTTCGTTAACAGCATCGACAACCACGCCTATCACCTGCAGCTCATTGTCACTATGGTTTACTTCCAAAATTACAATGCAGCTACGCCTATCTATAGTGGTTTGTTCGGTACCAAAGCGGGCACCCAGATCAATCACGGGTACCACAGCACCGCGCAGATTGATCACGCCACGAATACTGGCGGGCATCATCGGCACTTTGGTTAACTGGCCATACTCAATGATTTCTTTCACGCTGCTGGTAGTAACCGCGTAGTATTCCCCCCTCAGGCTGAATGTCAGGTACTGGCCATTAGTTATTGCCGGCGTTATAGCATCGGCCTTGATTAGGTTACCCATGCTTTACTCCTGAAAACGGACAAAATCTGCCGTTAATACCGGGGTTGCAACTAAGCGTTTCGCTATGGAGGCGGTCGTATCGGTCTTTGTCGCTGGCTGCCTATGCACAGCTTTACCAGATAGCCTTGCAGTTGTATCGTCAATATTAAAAAAGGCCATCAGTTGTTGCAGTTGCTCAGCCTGATTAGTCATTTCTTCAGCGGTGGCCGCCAACTCCTCGGAGGCCGAGGCATTTTGTTGGGTAATTTGATTCAACTGGTTCATCGCGGTATTAATTTGCCCTGTGCCGCTGGCCTGTTCGCTGGAGGCGGCGGCAATTTCCTGCACTAAGGCAGAAGTTTTACCTATGGCTGGTACTATCTCATCCAGTAACTTTCCAGCCTGCTCGGCCAGCGACACGCTGCTCTTGGCCACTTCACCAATTTCCTGCGCCGCCACTTGACTACGCTCGGCTAATTTACGCACCTCGGCCGCCACCACAGCAAAACCTTTACCATGCTCACCAGCGCGCGCCGCTTCTATCGCCGCGTTCAGTGCCAATAAATTGGTCTGATAGGCGATGTCGTCAATTATGCCAATTTTATCGGCGATGCTCTTCATGGCGGCCACGGTATTCTGCACCGCTGTACCACCTTCCACCGCTTGTTTGCTGGCCGTCGCCGCCATGCTATCTGTGGTGTGGGCGTTATCGGTATTCTGCGCAATAGAGGCTGCCATCTGTTCAATCGAGGCCGAGGTTTCCTCTACACTGGCGGCTTGCTCTGTGCTGGCCTGACTCATACTTTGTGCGGTGGCCGACACTTCCTCAGATGCGCTATTCAGCGCAGCGGAGGCCACCCGAACCTCGCCAATGACCTGTGAAAGCTTCTCTGCCATATTCTTCATGGCGGCAAGCATACTGCTGTTATCACCTTGTTTGGTGTTGATCTCAATTGTCAAATCGCCATCTGCAATCCGCCGCACCACTTCGACGCCGTAATCCGGCTCGCCACCAATCTGGCGTGTAATACTGAGCGTGACACCCAAAGCCATACCAAGACCCAGCAGAATGCTCACAACAGCTACACCGATGATCCAGATGCGCGCACTGGCATACGCGGCATCGCCAAAGTCACTGGCGGCCTGGCCTCCCTTGCTGTTTAATTCCACCAGTTTCAGCAACTGGGCAGACATATTATTAAACTCATCGAATGACTCACCTGCCATAATGGTCATCGCAGCGTCGGTATTATTATTGCGTGAGTACTCCAGCATTCTTTTATGTACAATCAAGTACTGATCGAACATCTTGGCAAACTCATCGTACAATGACTGTTCACTCGCGAAGGAAATCAACGCTTCATACTCAGTGCGCATTTTCTTCAACTCCGCCATAAGTGCAGCCAAACGCTCATCAACGTTTGCCATGACCTGCTGACTCTGGCTAACAATGTGCCTGTACTCCAGAATCCGCATGTTCGACGTAGTAGTGTTAATATCCCCGATAATATCAATACTCGGCATCCAATTAGCTGCAATCTCCGTCGATAAGTCGTTTACTCGTGCCAACTGGTTCAATGAAAACATTCCCAAGCCGAGGATGATGCACAACATCAAACCAAACCCAAAACCTAGCCGCACCCCAACCTTTAAATTACTGAATAAATTCATTTTGTTAATCCCAATAGTTTATACATCCGACTTCCTTTTGTGAAACTCAGGAGCCTAATACCGGCTTAGCATTTGGTATCACAGCAGCCTCAGTTTCATTCATAGGCAGTAAAATCTTATCAAGACAGTATTGCTGCCCGCATACCATTAACTAAAAATGTAACGAAGCAAGCGGTCACCTTGCCTATGCCCGGCATAAATCACTCTCTCTGTACTCAAACCTCGTCTCACTTTTTTCCTATAGGCACTCACAAGACTGAAATGGCTTTTAAGGCATGTTTTTCTGTGCGTGTTCGGGCATTTCAGCCTGTGCAACCAAACGCGGAATATCGAGAATCAACGCCACTTCGCCACTGCCCAAAATAGTAAAACCGCTCAGGCCATCGGCATGGCCAAATACCTTGCTCAGCGGCTTAATTACGGTGTGGTATTCACCTACCAGTTGATCCACCACTAACCCGGCCTGCTGGCCGCCGGTTTTTACCACCACCACATTTTCGCGCCGTGGTACGGTGCCTCCGGTAGCAAAATGATCACGCAAGCGGATAAACGGCAAGATTTTGTCGCGCAGATTAACGTAGTTGTGCTGTGGCCCTGTAACCAATGCGGCGCTATCAAGCTCTATACATTCCTGCACCATCTCCAGTGGAATAATAAAGGAAGCATTATTCACCCGTACCAAAAAACCGTCGATAATGGCCAATGTCAGTGGCATACGAATGCGAAATATCGTGCCCTGGCCGGGCGCACTGTGTAGTTCAACCGAGCCCCGCAGTGCCTCGATATTACGCCGCACCACGTCCATACCCACACCGCGGCCCGACAAATCAGTCACTTTGTCAGCAGTAGAAAATCCCGGTTCAAAAATCAGCTGATAAATATCCGGTGTGTCCAGCTTGGCATCCGCAGTAACTAGACCTTTGGCCAGCGCTTTTTGCCAAATGCGTTCGGCATTTAAGCCGGCCCCGTCATCGCGCACTTCAATCAGAATATTGCCGGCGTCGTGGCAAGCATTCAGTTGCACGACACCACAAGCATTTTTCCCCGCAGCCAACCGCTGTGCCGGCATTTCAATGCCATGGTCAATGGCATTGCGCACTAAATGTAGCAAGGGGTCGGCAATTTTTTCGACTAGGGTTTTATCCAGCTCAGTGTCAGCACCGCTGACCTGCAGTTCAATCTGCTTTTGCAGTGTATTGGCTACGTCATGCACCACCCGCTTAAAGCGATTGAAGGTGCCGCCAATCTGCACCATCCGCAGCCGCAGCGTGACATCGCGGATCTGTTCGACCAGCGCTGCCAGTGCCGACATTGATTCGATGAGTTTGCTGTCGCCTACCGTCTGTGCATCCAGCACTGAGCCAGCGCTGGCAATCACCAGCTCGCCAATCAAATTAATCAGTTGGTCCAGCTTATCGGCTTCTACTCGGATGGATTGCGCCTCGCGCTTTTGCGCATCCCGTACCTTGCTTTGTTTTTGCACGGCGGCATCCAACACCTCCTGCGTGGTCATGCCCTGCTGTACCATGATATTCCCCAGCGGTATCGCTGGAACTGCCGCTTGTTGTTGCAATGCTTGCGTCAGTTCGGCTTGGGTTAATGAGCCACAACGTAGTAATATTTCGCCCAGTTTTAAGTCCTGCTCAGGTAACTGCTGGATATGCTCGATATAATCCAGCAACTGGCTGTGGGGTGGCAGAATACGGATTAAACTGTCATGGCGGACAAATTCAAAAACACTTTCAATTTGCTGCTTATCAGCGCTACTGCTGAAGTTAATCTCAAAGCCCATATAACAGCTTTCAGCATCCATTTGCGCTGGCTCGGGTAAAGCATCATCCAGAGTAACAATGCTGACAATACTACCCAGCGTTGCCAGATAGCGGATAAACGCCAGCGGATCCATGCCATCACGCAAGGCATCCTTGCCAAAGCGCAATGACAGATGCCAGTTATCATTATCCACCTGATGGCTGCTTAAACGCTCTACCCGACTATCAGCCGTGGCTGATGCCAACGCCGTATGCCCTGTAATATACTGCTGGCTGTGTGCCTGCGCAGGTGCAGGGGTCATAGCCTGCTGCAACTCAGCCGTTAACTTGCTGCCACAGGCCAGTAATTCCGCTGACTCGGGTTGGTTTGCACCATGCGCTTCAATTAAGGCACTTATGTGGTCACAGCAGTCCAGCAGCAGGACGATCCGCTTATGGCTCACCGCAATATCGCCTGCACGCATGTGATCCAGCAGGTTTTCCACGTCATGGCTAAAAACAACAATATTGTCCAGATCAAACAGGCCTGCGGAACCCTTTATCGTATGCGCTGCACGGAAAATAGCATGCAGGCTCTCCTGTGGATCGGACTGTTGATCAAGTTGTAATAACAAGGATTCCATCTGTTCCAACAGCTCATTGCTCTCGGTCAGATAAGTTTGCAAAGCGGCGCTAAGATCCATCACGGCTGTCCTTGGTTGCATTGCCCTTGGTTGTGTTACTACCTTTTGCTGCAGGCAAAACAATCGGGTCATTGAAGTAAGCGGTCAGATCCAGAAGTTGGATCGCCTCAAGCACCGCGCTGCTGTGCTGCGAAAAGCTAACTGGTAGCGGGTATGGTGCACACGGCTTCTTCAGCAGCATCAGCAATTGCACACCACTGCTGTCTATTGCAGTAACCTTGGCTAAATTCAACTGCAGTGGTGTGGTCTGCTGCCACAGAGGCAGCAATAAGGTATATAGTTCGGCAGCCTGGTAAATCGTCATTTCGCCAGTGATATAACCCACACAGACGTCGGCTTGATGTTCAACCGTCAACATAAAAGCCCCTGCATTTATGGCATCATCAGTTTGTTGACCGCGGCCAACATTTGCTGCGGTTGAAACGGCTTAACCACCCAGGCTTTGGCTCCAGCGGCTTGGCCTTGGGCTTTTTTGTCTGCCTGGGATTCTGTTGTTAACATAATAACCGGGGTAAAACGGTAGGCTGGCAGCGCCTTCGCCGCCTTCACAAAGCTGATCCCGTCCATATTGGGCATATTGACATCACTGATAATCAGATGAATTTTCTGCCCGTCCAGTTTGCTCAGCGCATCCTTACCGTCACAGGCCTCCACGGTCTTAAAGCCTGCTGTTTTCAACGCCATACTGACGACTTGACGCATTGAGGCTGAATCGTCAACAACTAAGATGGTTTTACTCATAGCTTCTAGCTACTCCTTAGAAAAAAGTGATATCGGCCTCAGCCGTTTGCGGCGTTTGCTTAACGTAACGTCCACTGGTATGCACCGCATGTTGTTCCGGCATGGTGTAACTCTGGCTTAGTGCCGTCAGCCAACGCTGTGCTTCAAAAGCTTGCGGTTTGCCGTTCTGCTGCAGTTCAGTGCGCGCCTGCTCCAGTTGCACAACCAATTGCACCATGGAGTCTCGCACCTGCGACAGCAACTGATTTACCCGGTCCTGAAACTGGAAATTCACCATCACATCATCCAACTGCCGGCGGATCAGCTCACTTTCTTCGCGCAGTACGGTGGCCGAGGCAACCAGTTCCGTAGTAACATTATTAAAGCGGTCAAGCACTTGCTGAATCACCTGCTCGGCGTTGTTTACCATAATGGCATCCTGCTCGGCATAGCGTTGTGAAGCAGTAAAAGTACTGGTGATAGCGCTGTTTACTGTTTCAACCATCTGTGCAATCTTTTTGCCGGTATCACCGGAGCGGGTCGACAGCTTACGTACCTCATCAGCGACTACAGCAAAGCCGCGCCCTGCAGAGCCTGCTCTGGCCGCCTCAATGGCGGCATTCAGTGCCAGTAAATTTGTCTGGCTGGCTAAATCGCCCACCTCTTTTGCCATCACTTTCAGTTGTTGAGTAAAATTGGATAAAGCACCAACCTGTTGTAACAGTTCTTCTTTTTCTTCCAGTGACGAGCGCAAAAAGGCGACTATGCCACTGAGTTCTGTTTGGCTATGGCTAAATACCGCCATCACACCCGCACCAGTCTCATTATGCTGAGTGCGTTCTGTCTCAATTAGGGTATTGTCGATATGACGGGAAAGTTGTTCGAAGCGATCAACCAGGGAAATTGCCGCATCTTCAGTCTGGCACCGCGCCAGCTCAATCAGTTCAGACCAAACCGGCATAACATTAAGGCATAAGCTTTCGAGCCCAGGCACTGTACCTTCAGTCGTATTAGCTTCCGTGATAGTCTGTAATGTTTGTTGATATCCAGCAATCTTGCCGCACATAGTGTTATACATATGCACCAACCAGATAAAACTGCACAACGCCATCAGTACTATCACGACTGCAATTACCGTTGTTACCCAAGCCTGACTATCAAAGTAAAAACACATTGTGGCTTCTGCCACACCGAGTAACAGCGGACTTAACAATACAGGATGGAACGATGCCGCAGTGACAACTCTTACCTCTTGCTGCATCTGTTACCTCTTAAATCAACGAAAACCCGTCAGCTACAGCATGGGAGCTGAATGGACGTATTATCAATGAAATCAGCGGGACAAAATATCGGCGCCCCCTGTATTCGATGTCAGACCAGTTGTACCAGTGTCAGGTATCCCCTACAAAAATCAGCTCGTCCCCCCCCATGGCGACTATGTGGTGCCAAACTAGAACCAACCAGCAAACACTATCCGACTCTTACTCGCTTCCCCCTCTACGGCACCGACGTTAGCCATTGCTAGCGCTTCATCGTAATGAATGCCACCCGCACCACTGACACTGACGGTTTTACCCACCACAGAGCCATACAACTGGCCACTACCAGCGACAACTACATCGGTATAAGGCGCATAAATAGCGGCATACATGTCTGCAACCCCATTCAGCAACACGCCATCGTCGCCGTTATAGCCGGAATAAAGACTAAACACAGGCGTGCCTTGTTCAGTGACACCGGATATAGGGGTAATAATGCTGGCAGCGGCACTGACACTAAATTTGCCCTGCACGACTAGGGTTAAACTGCTGCCGTCAGGGATATACAACTTACTAACGGCTCCCATGCTGAAATCGCCACTGACTAACAAGGTAAGATCACCATAAATGTACATATCACCGTCGAGCACCACACTAGCTAACTGATAGACTGTGCGGCGCAGCTTAAGAAAACTGGCCGATAGCGGAAACAGTATTTGTTGTGGATGGCCGCTGGCGCGACGGGTAAAATTGCCATTGTGACTGCTGAATTCAAAGCGATCTGGCAGTGGGGTTAACACTAGGTCTGGTGGGTTGTCTGGCATAACCACTTCTGCAATAGCCTGTGTCAGGTGAAGCGGATCGCAGCTAACTACCGTGCCCGATGTCGAACCGCTAGCTATTTCGCCCTCTGCCGCCACCCGCGGTACTGGCGTGACGTCACTGATCATTGGCAACTGGTTAAAACGCGGCTCTAGTAAATGCCCAGCCTGGGTCCACCCCTGAAACCGCAAATCACCGCCATATAATAAATTATCGGCCGCAATCGGCCGCATCGCCGTGCTGGTCATATTGACATCACCAACCACTCTTACTGCACCACGAATTTTATCGTCCTGCCAGGTGGTGAGAGTTAGATCGCCTGCGGTTAGAATACCAAGCCCGGTCTGGCCCATCTCCAGTGTTACATTACCATTGGCATGGATAAGTCCCGGTACCTGCACGCCTCTATGCCAGTAATCACCCATAGTGTATAAACTGCCACCAACACCGCCCTGACTGATATGAATACCACCATCCGCAAATATATCGCCCAGCACAGCGCCACTGGCTTGCGTATACAGGCCACCACTGATGATACTACCGCCAATAATGCTGCCACCGGTTAACAGTACATCACCATTGGCATGTACTCTACCGCTGACATTCGTAGAGCCAGTTAGGCTGACACCACCGGTAGACTGCACATCGCCCCAAATCGGCGATGCCCCAGTTAACACCAGATCGGCATCTGGCGTGATAGTTCTGACCGCAGAGTTGCTGTTAGCCCGCGCTAAGTTATAACCGCCTTCGGCAGAGTTGTAGCTGTCAATACGACCACTACCCTGCACAGCGACACCGTCACAACCAGTAATACCATGCTCAAACGGCGATGGCAGGGTTATCAGCCCTGCCCCAGTGCGTTGAAAAATGGCTTTCGTTGTACTTTGACTATCGTGGTACTGAAACCCTCTACCATCAACCTGTAAATTACCCGCGCTGACCTTACTGCTAGCTTGGTAGGCGCGGCCACCTTTACTATGATTTGATATTTCTGCGTTGGCAGCCAGCTCTTCAGTGGTGGTATGGGGTTGTAGCCGGTTATAGGCATTAAGGCGATGAAAACTTTCAAAGATGGCTTTATCCGATTGCAGTTCAGCATTGATTTTTTTCTGGAAGTTACCACTCATACGCTCCTGGGTGACTGAACTACTCAACGCAGTAAACACGATAAGGCTGGCTATTACGGTGAGCAACATTACCGTCAGCAAGGCGATTCCCTGCTGTTTTGCCGAGCCAACGAAGCCATATGCAGCACTCATCAGGTATCCCTTTTTAAAATAAGACTTTTTAACGCCAACTCCATCCGGATATATGCCTCGTCCACGCCATCAGCGTTTAAATCAGCCTGCGGGAAATATTCCGGTAATCCACGCGGAGCAATGCGCACAGACACTAAATCTGCCGAACCATTCAGGTTAAAACTTATCGCGTTAAGGCCTTTAACTACAATTTGTGCTGCCTGTCCGTTAACACTGCATTGCAGACTATCACCGGCCAGGCTGTACTGCTCACTGAAGCTGGCTGTTTCAACGGAACCAGTGCAACTGGTAGCCTGAGCAGACGTCAATTGCAGCTCTAGCAGCACAGTACTGCTGTCAACAACAGTCACCATGGTTGCCTGTTTAATACTGCGCGACAAAATATCAAGGCTACTGCGCAAGACTTCCTGAGCATTTTCCAGCGCTTGCACCTCATTCAATGTGCGGTTAATTGCAATATAAGCACCGCCAACCCCCATCAGCAAAATTGTTGACAACAACATCGAAATCATCAGTTCCACCAACGAAAAGCCTTTGGGCAACGCTTTATTATTCACAAGCACCACCATTACGTAGCCAAGGAAAACTGCCGCTAATCACTGCGTTATTGGCTTGAGCGTCACTGAAACGGCCGTCACGCCAACTGACAGTAACGCTGAAATCGGCGACGGATTCCGGTACCAAGCTGCCGTTATAGGGGCTGGCGGTAAAATTATATTCCGGCAATTGCGTGGTAAATGTGACCGGGTCATCGCCAGCCTGCGGTGATAGAAACAGCTGAAACGGCTCATCGTAGTTAAGTTGCCCACGCTGCAACCCGCACAACTCGGGCCACACCCGTTCCAACGCATTGTTAGCCTGAATAACGGCCACTGTATAGTTCAGACTGCTGCTGCTAAATTGCAGTGCCTTTGCCTGCGCCAGCGCCAGTCCTAACAAGCCTAACGCAGCCAGCAACATGGCTACCAATACCTCCAGCAACGTAAAACCATACTCAAGCGCTCTGTCCTGCCTCATATACACTCCCGTTTTATCCGGCGCATTCAGTGGCAGAGGTGTACAATTGACCACTGATTAAAATGCATAACCACTTAGCATCGGCATAACCTTGTGGATCAGCGACACGAATGCTGCTTGGTGTCGCGCTACCAGTACTACTAATGGTCAGTACGGTCAAGCCATCGACATTGATATCGGTAGAGGTTAAATCGAGGGTTTTCAGCACGGTATTATCTGGCTGTCGCAACTGTACTCTGCCGTTATTCCACACTATGTTCAGCGCCTGTTCACGCTTTGTCGCTTCGCTGCGGGCGAGTTTATAAAAAGCGCTGAGCGTATTAACTGCCCGTCTGTGCTGCTCTTGCTGAATAAAGTGAAAATAAGACGGCAACGCTATTGCCGCGAGAATAGCTATAATAGCCAGCACTACGATCAACTCAATCAGCGTGAAACCATTTCGTTGATGCATGCTGGTCATCCGCCTTTCCAGCAGGTTGAAGATTGCGCGGTTTTTTCACCTAACTGATTAATGCTTAAAGTGCCACATAATGCATCAGAGAAACCCGGGGTAGCACTAAGGATATAAGTCGCACCTGAACTGCTGTATGTCAGCTTATAGTATCGACTCGATGGCGCAGCATAGTCACTCATGCTGGGGTATACGCCTTGACGGGCATAGACGCGCTCTAACTGATGGATTTCCTCTAGCATTAACCGCTGCACATCGGTGCGTCGGCCTGCCTTAACATGGTCCTGATAAGATGGATAAGCAATAGCTGCCAGAATGCCGATAATAGCGACAACAATTAACAGCTCAATTAAGGTAAAACCACCGACAGACCTGACACCGGGTTGCACACTTTGCATAACAGACTCAATGCTAATACTGATAGCGATTATATAATTATGCGCTTAATGTTATATAAACCGATGTGCATCTCTATCAGTCCACCCTGCTTTTTAAGTAAGCCAATGCCACACGATAGTCAGGAAAAACTGACTTCACCACAATAAAAATACTCTAATAGACTGAATATTAAAAACTATTAATCCATCCATCATTAACATGCCAAGGATGGCTGTAATATTGTTTTTGTGCGCCTGCAACTGCAATTTATCTATTTGTGTTACAACAGGCAAAGATATGTTTGCCTGTGGAAATTATGAGTTATTTGCTTATGTACAATTACCTGCTTAATAACAACCTATTCATTAAATGTCTAAAAACAGCCATAAACCTTAGTGTATTAGGGCTGTGCTGTTTGCATCTGCCAGCAACTTGTGCTCCCACAGATCCGCAAACAGAACAGCAACTAGACGACTATGTGCAATTATTGATCGACAATCAAAAGGCTGAGGCCATCGCGAAACTGGAGCACGTTCTGGCCCGGTTACAGGACAACACGCCGATAAACAGTAAAGTAAGAGCACTTAGTTACCACATTCGTGAACATCTGATGTATGAACAGCCCAAACTGGCGTTACAACAAGCAGAGCAACTGATGCTATTGGCGCAAGCATCTGAACAACAGGAGGCAGTCACGGAAGCGCTGATGACACTGTTCAATGTGCTGATGGTGATGAAGGAACAGAGCATAACTGCGCCAATGTTACAGCAGGCAGATATGCACACTGTCAGCGCACGGCTTCAGCAGAAGTTAAGCGGGATCCATAATCCACGCTTACTTTTCGTTGGTCATACCTTGTTAGCCCGCATGTACAGCGACCACAACAGTGACTATGAAGCGGCATTGAGACATTACATTACGGCTTATGAAGTGGTACAGAATACCCACGACAACATGACAGCAAAACGGCTGATCTTTCTGGACGAACACCTATGTCGAATTCATTTAAGCTTACAGAACCCGACAAAGGCTTACACATATATTAAACAAGCTATCGACGGAGCGATTAGGAACAATGTAAAACTGAATTTATCCATGTTGTATTTGATAAAAAGCCATACCGAAGATTTGTTACAACAACCCGAACAGGAGCTGCACAGCTTACTGCAAGGTTTGCATTGGGCGGAACAGATGCTAGAGCACGACACAGCCTTAAGTATAATGAATAATATCGGGCTTAATTATCAAGAAAATAAACAGTATGATAAAGCCAAAACCATACTGGGTGACGCGCTGAAACTCGCTGAAACTCAGCATGATACTTATAATATTCATAATATTAGAATGAGTCTTGGCGATCTCCTTATCGATACCGGCGCCCAAGTTCAGGGAATTGAATTTATTGAACAAAGTTTGCCTTATTTTCGACAGCTATTAGACAAAGCAGGATTACAGATGCTATTGGGAGAAGTCGCCGACAGCTACCAAAGGGCCAGACGTTACCAAGAACAATCCCAACTGCTGCTCGAACAACGCTCTCTGCGCGAAGAGGTATTTCAGGCCGAGCGCGATAAACGTATCACGGAATTGCAGTTGCAATTTGATACTAGAGAAGAGGCACAGCAGGCCCGATTGCTGCATCAGGAAAACCTTAACAAAGAACGTCTGCTAGATAATAAGCAACTGCAGCATAACTTTATTCTGTTGTTTGCCCTGACCATGACGTTGGTCGCGGTGCTGCTCTGGATGCTGTACCGCCAGTCACGACTGCGTAGTTACCGACTATACAAAGATAATAAGCAACTGCACAATCAATCCATTCAGGACCCACTAACTGGTTTATTTAACCGCCGGGCGCTGATGCAAAAAATGCACACGGACTCCCGCCCATCCCCCCATCACACCCAGGCAACAATGCCCCTGCCTGATGTTTTCCTGCTGATGGATATTGACCACTTTAAACAACTCAATGACCAGCATGGTCATGCTGTCGGTGATGCAGTGTTGATAGACATTGGTAGAAGATTAAGCCAGATGTGTCGTGGTGCCGACATACTGGTACGCTGGGGAGGCGAGGAATTTCTGCTGTATTTACCACAAACGGATATGGCCGTTGTCCCTGCACTGGCAAAACGTGTGTTAGACACCATCTCGGCCACACCGGTTATTGTAGATAAGTTACGATTGTATGTCAGTCTGACTGGCGGCGTTGCCTGCTCCTTTTATCCGGGTATGGATGAGGACGCAGCATCACAATGGGAACAGGTAGTACAACTTGCTGATGCGGCGTTGTATTATGGCAAACAACAGGGCCGTAACCGCATTTGTTGTGTGGAACAACTGCAACTGCCACTAAGCGACACTCTGGCTAGGCTGGCTGCAACACCATTGGCGACAGACACTATGCCCTGGCTTAGCATACAGTCTGTTTGTGGCTCGTTAGGTAACCCGCCAATGCAGGAGTGTATCCAGCTAACGGATACTCAGACTCATATCTGACCACGGTAACGGGGGAAGTTGGCTATATGAATAAAGTGCAAGCTGATACCCCCATCGCCGCTTTACAACAAACAGCTTGAAGGGGGCTTTTGGGCTGGTCTAGTCCCCATAACTTCACAATAAACTTCAAGTACTAGGGCGATGTTGTCGTGCAGTCTACTGACTGGCAGTATTGTATCTGGAACACAGAAAAACCATTTTATTTTATGGAGATAGCACATGATCCGTCAGGCAACATCAGCAGATACGTCAGCTATAGCGGCTATTTATAACCACTACGTACTGAACACCAACGTCACCTTTGAAGAGCAGGTAGTCAGTTCTGAACAAATGGCCGAGCGTATTTTACAGGTGCAGGCAGATGCGTTGCCCTGGTTAGTGTTGGAGCAACAAGGTGAAGTACTGGCCTATGCTTATGCCACCAAATGGAGGATGCGTTCGGCTTATCGCTTTTCGGTAGAAAGCACTGTCTATGTTAAAAACGGCATGACAACTAAAGGCATGGGGAGTTTGTTGTATCAACAACTGTTAAGCGAGCTAAAAGCTCTAGGTATACACTTAGTGATAGGTGGCATCACATTACCCAATGAAAAAAGCATAGCGCTGCATGAAAAATTCGGCTTCGAACCATGCAGCCATTTTAAGCAAGTGGGCTTTAAATTTGAGCAGTGGCTGGATGTGGGTTACTGGCAGAAGTTGCTTTAGTCACCCAAATCAATGAACAGTCATATCCACCACGGCTGATTTCAGCCTAAGGTTTTCCCTAACACTGTGGGAAAAGCTAAAGCTTTGCTGCTTAAACAACTGGCCTGCTGCCCTCGCAATATGCCATCATACTTTCGTATAAAGGAACTATATGGCAATAAGGTCAATATCTTTAACTATGTGCAATGACAATGTTTTTTTTACAAAATACTTAATTAAGCTGATTACACTGACTTTGCTTTGGTGCTGCAGTTTACATATAACACTAGCCAGCACTGCAATAGCGACACAAACAGAGCAACTATTAGACGATTACCTAGAGTTAATCGTCGACAATCAGCCGGATGCCATTACCCGCTTAGAACAGATCCTTGCCCAACTGCCTCAAGACGTGCCGATAAGCACTAAAGTAAGGGCGTTCAGTTACCATATTCGCAATCACCTGATGTACCAACAAACTGATCTGGCACTGCAGCAGGCGGAACATTTACTGCAACTGGCATATGCTGCCGGGCTACAAGACGCCATTACTGAGGCTCTGTTAACACAATTTAATGTGTTGATGTATATACAAGAACAACATGCTATGCCGCAGTCACCCCGCTTGAATATCATCAAGTTGGCAACAGAACTCAACCAACAGTTAACCCAAACCAGAGACGCGCGGATACGCTATGTCGGCCATATCCTGTTGGCGGAGATGTATATGCACCAACAAAGCGATTATGAAACGGCCTTAACGCACTACTATTCCGCCTACGATATCATACAAAAAACAGCTGATAACCAAACGGTAAGGCGAACTATTCATCTGCTCGAACATATTGGCAGAATGCATTTAAGCCTGAATAATCCCGCCCTCGCCTATCCTTACATTAGCCAAGCGATAGATATCGCTATCCGGCATAACATCCAGCGACGGCTGGCTTTACTCTATCTGTTGAAAGGTTATACCGAAGAGCAACTGCAGCAGCCTGAGCAAGAACTGGCCAGTTTACAAACCGGGCTGGTTTGGGCTGAAAAAATGCAGGAGCAGAATACGGCAATAAGTATTATGCACAATATCGGCCTGTATTATCAGCAGAAAAAACTGTATGACAAAGCAGCAGCAATATTAAACGAGGCGCTACGCAAATCTGCGGCACTACATGATACGTACAACACCAACAATATTATGATGAGTCTAGGAATTGTTCAGGTTAAATCCGGTAACCAGCAACAGGGCATTGTACTTATCGAACAAAGCCTGCCGTATTTCAGGCAAACGTTAGACCAAGCCGCCCTGCATGATGTATTGGGAGAAGTTGCTAACAGCTATCAGCAGGCAGGTTTATTTAAGCAACAAGCTGATACGTTGCTAGAGCAAAGTCAATTAACCGAAGCGCTATTCCACACAGGGCAGGACGAACGCATTCAGGCACTGCAAAAACAATTTGACACCAGCCAGCTTGCACAAAAAGAACGGCAGCTAGAGCAGGAAAATGCGAATACCGCCAGCCAGACCGAATACAAAAGCCTGCAACATAAATTTATGCCGCTTCTTGTTATAGCCATATTATGCATAACCCTGCTGCTATGGCTGTTATGTCGCCGCCGGCGGTTTTGGCATAGCAAGCGATAACACCCGTTTCAGGCAATCAACTGGTGCGCTATCGCATAGCGCACCAAATCGGCATTGCTGTTCAAGCTCAGTTTTTTCATTAAGCGCATTTTATGCGTGCTAACCGTTTTACTGCTAATCGCCAGCTGTTCCGCAATCTCATTCAGGCTGATCCCCTTTGCCAACAGCAACATTATTTCAAACTCCCTCTCAGACAATTGTTCATGCTGTAAGCTACCTTTGTCATGACTGCTAGCAAACACCATTTGCTCGGCTAATTCTGGATCAATATAGCGCTTGCCCTGGGCAATTCGGCGGATTGCCGTCAGTAACTGCTCAGGCTCACTGTCTTTGGTAAGATAACCTGCCGCACCGGCATTCAGGGCTCGGCGGGCAATCTGTGGCTCGTTATGCATACTCAGCACCAACACAGGGATAGCCGGAAAATTGGCCACGATGCGGGTTATCAGGTTAGCACCACTGACGCCGGGCATAGACATATCCAGTAAAATGAGATCCACCTCAGCGGTACGCAACAACTCTAACAGCTCACCACCATTGCTTGCTTCATGTACCACAGTAACATCTGCTGTCAGCTGAAACATCCGCTTAATACCCTCGCGCACAATAGCGTGATCATCTGCCAACAATATCCTAATCATTTATTACTTCATCCTCTGCAATTCTAAACGTTAAACCGATCTCTGTACCATCATTGACCCGACTGCGCAAAGTCAGTTCACCACCAAGCATATATGCCCGTTCACGCATACCGGTGAGGCCATAACAATTCTGCTTTATTTCGTTGAGGTTAAAGCCTTTGCCATTGTCCGCTATGCTAAGAAAAAATTTTCTGTAGGAAACTGACAGTCTGATGATCACATGAGTCGCCTCTGCATGCTTCACAATATTGGTCAATGATTCCTGCACCACTCTGAACACAGCGGTCATATATTTATCACTCACCAGCTCCGGCACATCTGGGGAAATATCTAGCTGGCAACTAATACCGCTAGTGTTAGAAAACTCTTCCGCCAGCCACTCAAGTGCAAAGATTACTCCCATCTCTAATGGTGCAGGTCGAATACTGGTGACAATACTGCGCATTATGCTGATAGCCTTGTCGACCAGCGCTTTCAGTGCACGAATTCTTTGGGCTACAACGGGGCTCTGATCTGCACAAAGTACATCCATGCCGGAGATATCCAAACGTAATGCCGTCAGATATTGGCCCATGTCATCATGCAAATCGCGGGCAATTTGCTTACGTTCCTCTTCTCTTGCGGTTTCCAGCCGCGCGGCTAACCCCCGCAATTGCAAATTCACCTGGCCTAAGCGACGTAAAAAATATACCGTGAGCAGTAACAACAACAGGCTGCCGACCAACAAAGTAACAAGCCAGCTCTGTTGCAATTGTTTTTGCTTAATTTGCTGACTCTGTTGCAGATTCTGCTGGTTTAAGCTGTCGATATAGCGCTGCTGACGTTCCTGTTCATAACCGGACACGGCTTCGGACACATTGTGCTGTGCCATTTGTAACTTATGACTATTGATCAACTCTGATGACTGAACTCTCAGTGTATACGCTGCAGCGTAATCACTTTTGGCGGCCGCAATCGTTGCCAATAGGTCCAAATTCTGACTATGAAACATAATATCGTCCATCTGCTGCGCCGTAGCTAACGCCAGCCTTGCATCTTTCTCAGCCTTGTCAAACTCCTGTAGTTGTACATAGACATTACTGCGAGCAATCAGTGCATACCAGTACCCCAGCGCAGCAGGGTATTGCTGATAAATGCTGATGGCTTCAGTCAGTGCATCAAGGCTCTGTGCATAGCGCTGTTGATCTGTGTACATACGAGCCTGTGATAACAGCCCTATGCTTAAAGAAAATGGCGTGTGAAGCTGCCGGTACAACCCGATTGCTTGCTGCATTAAGGTTTCTGCGACACTAAACGCTGTACTGGTACCTGCTCTCGTTGCTAAGTCCTGCAAACTATAAGCTTCAAATAGTCTAGAAGGGATTTGCTCGGCCGTACGTAGCATCAGTTGGGAATACGCCAACGACTCGGTGTTGTGGTAGCTTTGTTCATAGGATAAGGACAGACCGCGATAAGCAAACGCGAGCGCCAACAAGTTTTCTGATTGTGCTGCTATTTCCATGGCCTGCAACGCCATTGTAACGGCTTCTTGCTCCCTGCCTCGCCGCCGATACGCCAACACCTGCCAGAACATGATTTCTGCAGTTAAGGCGGGATCATCCATTTTCGATAGTAATGCCGCACTGCGAAACGTCAGCTCTGTCGATAATTCAAGCCTGCCCTGACCTAAGACAATCTTAGCTAAATTCAACAATGCATCAGCCTGACCGATAGCATCGCTGCGCTGAGTGGCCAGCATTAACGCCTGATTACTATGCTGCTCAGCCTGAACACTGTCAGCCAGTAAAAACTCAAGCCGTGCCTGCAGATTAAGCAGTGGTATTTGTGTGCTATCGGTCGTGCTGTCCGTCAATTCGGCGCGCAACTGCTTTACTTCACGGTAAGCTGCAACGGGATCATTTTCTGCCATAATTCTCAGGTTATACAGCGAATTATCCGTCGAAGCGGCTAAAACGCGACCAGCAACCAGCAAAGCGGCAACTATTAGCATACAATAATAAGCAGCGTAGCTGGCTGCTTTACATCTGTTCAATCAACGACCCTTTCTGCATGCTGAATTCGGAAACAATCTAATTTAGAACATATCGAAATAAGGACGGTATTATAGTACTAATTCTATTTGTAAATATAGTGAGCATTTTCTGGGATACCAGCCCATGCCACTTGGCCGCTCTTCTATTTGACAATGGAGTGCACTCGCCAGTATCTGCATGATATTTCTCTGTTCAATCCATTTATACCCAAACAACCTGAAGATACAGGATTCAGCAGCTCATGTTAACAGAATGCTAACCCACTTTAGGTAAGGCCATTCATTGCTCCTGTATTAATGGCCTTCACATCATCCTTGGCGATTGCTGCTATTTGCGGAAAGTAAACTAAGTTAAAAATAACACATTAGACATAAAGATTTATAACGGCAGCAGTTTTTCATCGAGCAAACTCACCAGCAGTAACTCACCTTGGGCGTTCACCCTAAACTCGCCGTATTTAGCCGCACTAAAATGATCGGCTTGCCCTTCTTCAAAGAAAAAGCTGTTCGATGCGAGCTTGATTTGATTACCACGGGCTCGAAACTTTACCCGCAGTTGATCTTTACCGAGCGCTTGGTCAGTGTAAAAGTCCACAAAACGCGCCACTTTTTGCCCATCTACAGCCAACAATAACTGGCCCTGTATTTGTTGCGGCGCTAGGGCGCTACGCACATCGCGGGCAATGGCATATTCCAGCGCCATATAATCCCCCTGCATTAACGAGCGCGGGTCAACCGGCGCTAAGGCAAAACGCACGACTTGGCCGTGATTAAGCAGCTGTTCAAACTTGAAGATCCGCCAATTCACGCCAGCGAGAATCGCAACAGTCGTGAACAGTACTATGCCCAGCGCCCATTTATGTGAAGCCGACAGTTTTCCCAGACTATTTCCCATCACACAGTCTCCTTGGGATATACATTTGCCGGAAACAACCACCACATTAGCACCCTTGCCACCAGTAACAGCGCACCTAACCCCATTAAATAAGCAGATTTCAGCAGTAGTGTTGTTTCTAGGGAATAATAATATCCGCTGACAAACAACAGCGCCGACACCATTCCCATGCCCTTTAGCCAAGGCTCATTGCAATAATGGCCAAGCAAGATCAATAGAATCGCCGTCGCTAATCCCTGCATGGGTAAAGATAAACCGCTAATAACGATTAAACCGAGAAAACAGCCTATCGCCGCCAGTGAGCTGAGTGATTGTTGGCGTTCGCGGAAAATGGTGACCAATAAAAATCCGCAAATGCCAACAATAATCGACAGATGGATCAGCGTAAACCGCAGGCTTTGCTGCCAAGGGCTAAATAGCTCATCAAACAGGTTATCCATACTAAAAGCATGTAATAATTGAATATTTAAAAGTGTGAGCACGAACCCATAGCAAAGCATTCGCGCCCTTTGGTAGTGACGCCCAAGGCGATTAATATTCAGTAAAACGACACTAATGATGAAAGCAAATAGGCTTGGGCTAAGATTAAGTAAACCTAATTTTGCCATTAGACCCACCACACACCAGCTTGAACAAAATGCGAATACAAATTGCGCTAATCCATGCCTGAGCAAGCGCCATAACAGTAAAAAAAGCCCCGCCATACTCAGATACCAAGTGACGTTAAACTCATCGCCGAGTAATTCAAATACCCCCCACGCCACGCCGAGTGAACCACTCAAACTCGCGGCAAAGGCAAACTGTTGGATAAAGGTTCGTTGGGGCGCCGCAAAGTACAAGCCAAGCCCCAAAGCTAAATAGGCCAATCCAATAAACAGAGCGACATCAGCTTCGACTCGTTGAAAAATAGTGCCCAGAAGCGATGTCATAAAACCTAAAAGAAACCAGGCAGCAATCCAGGCTGCAAAGGCTTGCATCAAACCGATATACCAAGGCATATCATGACTTTCGGGCAGCATAGGCGAACTGACCAGTCCCTCGGAATATAGAGATTGCCACAACTGCTGGCTCGTTTGAGAAATGAGTCTAGACTCGCCACTAGCCAACGCGGTACTTTGCATATGATTTTTCGGGAGATGATTATTCATGGTTCCCTCCTCGCTTCCCATGGCTGGCGACCACTTGAGCCCCACTGGCGAATTTAAGATTCTGATTAACTTTTTTCAGCCACAGACTTAAGCCCGTACTGGCCAAAAGAATATAAAGTCCGATAAATAAGAATCCTCCTATGGGGTCGCTATCTTCAAAAATAAGCTTTATCAAAAAGATCGCAGTCACTGCGATAAGGCTAAAACCCCCCAATGCTAGGGGATAGATCTGTGGCAATAGGTAGTAAAATACATAAAATCCAAGCACAAGGTTCAAGATATAAATCCCGCTAACCCAGAGGTAAAAGCTGTCACTGCGATCAATATTGAGGATCAACCAGCTCACTAACCAAGTAAAACACCCCATAGCAAACATGGAACAGGCATATTGAAGAATTGGCGTATGCCAGCGGCCCACTTTGATATGGTCTAAATATGTAAAAACGTAATAAATGAGCGTGTTCAATAGTGCAAACACAAGTAACTGTATTTGCACATCCTCAAATGGCAGCCAGAAATCGGCAGATATATCAAAAAATAACCCTAAGCTGAGATTCACTAATCCCACAACCAACAACCATAGAGCGTCAAATCCCGCGATCCAAGCTAAGGGCAAGATGACGAGCGCCCACACAGCAAACAACTGCCAAGGATCTGCCCCGGTTTGATAGGTTTGTCCAACGAGGGCCAACAAACCACCGACTAGCACACAGGCCGCGAGCAATACGGCATTAGCGACCGTAGTCCCAAAAGGCTTGCCCTGGGATCTTGATACTGTAACGGATGGCGTGTTTGATGCGATTGATAGCTGACATGCGGCGCGGTAATAGAGCCATACAAATGCAGAAACAGCGAGGAGTATGGCCGTTTCTAGCAGCGCAAATTTGGCAAATCGGTCCAAGGATTGCCAATTATAAGCGAAGAAAAATATCACACCGCACACCAAACTTAATGCCCCAAACCACAATAACAACCCCGCAATCAGTGCTCGCCAGCGACTCGCATCGGGACGTACGGAAAGTCGATGATAAAGTTGATCCGCCTGCGCTGAGGTGATATATCCCTGTTCAAGCCATTCACACACTTGAGATGTTAAAGAGCCCAATATGAGATCTCCCTTCCGATAATAGAACTCGCCAGCACAAAATACGCATTGAGTGGTCCTAAGTGCAACAATTAATTGTATAAACTTGTATCGCACACAGGTAAGCTTAGATAACAATAGCGAACAGGAGAACTTATGCGGTTATGTACTTTCTACAGACTGCTGTTTTGCTTAATACTCAATAGCTGTGTGAGTATCACGGCATTTGCTCAGACTCAGATCACCCCCAAGCCGCTGATCCGAGTTGGAGGTTACCAATTTGCCCCCTACGTAAATCTTCAAATGGATGGCCGCTATACGGGTTTGACCCTAGATCTGATTAATGCCCTTAATCAGATCCAACAACAGATCACCTTCGAATTTGTCCCCACCAGCATAGAACACAGACATAAAGCCTATGCCGCCGAACGATTCGATATGATGCTATTTGAAGATCCCAGTTGGGGCTGGGAACAAACCAATATGCAGTTTATTCCCCTGAATATAAAGGATGGCGAGGTCTTTATCGCCCTAAAACATCGCGCAAAAGATCAGCTTTTCTTTGCGGATTTAACAGATAAATCTATGGTTTTAGTAAAGGGTTATCACTATACCTTCATCGGTGCTGAAACGGATAAGATGCCCTTGAAAAAGCACTTAGAACCGGTATTTGTCGCAAGCAATAAGGCCTCAATTGAGACGATTTTTCGCCAACGTGCCGATATTGCTCCCGTGACGCTCTCTTATCTCAATTATTACTTAACCCTTAATCCTGAAGAAAAGGATAAGCTATTAATTTCAAAGCAATGGGCACAACACTATCACCTTGGAGTGCTGTTAACCCCACATTCAACACTGAAGATTGACCAGCTCAAACATTGGCTTGGGTTACTCGAACAGAGCGGCAAACTGGCGACATTAGCCCAAGATTACGGATTCACACTCCCAGTCACAAAGCCTTAAAGTAGCGTGAGTTTTTGGCTAAATCGTCGCTCAGTTAAGATCAGGAGAGCAAAGGCCCAAGCATAGCTAACAGACTGATTAGCAAGAATACCAATGCTTGAATACTGAGCATGTGGCTACTATTAGGCGGGCTTAAGCTGGCAATATAAAACTGCCATATTGAAAAAATACCGTAATTGAGCCCTAAAAATAACAATAAACTGTAGGCATACATCCCAGGGATGATCTTAAGGCTACAGATCAGAAAAATCGCCGTTGAGGTCAGAAAAAACACCGACTGACAATGGAACAGACAACGCAAGATTTGCTTACTCTGCTCGCTCACATTGGCCCTAAGTAGCGGCGCCAGCAACATTTTTTGACCTTGTACCAAGTGGTAGCCGCACACCACCGCACTCAAAGCCGCAGCGGCCATCAAGCTTATTACCATTACCATTCTCACTCTATTCACACAGACAGGAATTAGGACCTGTATTAAGACCTGTAAAGGAGTATTCCTGTTTCACCGAGAAATGAAATAGATCACCACACTCGGTGATAGAAACAACAAAGGAGCCATAAAGCTCCTTAGTGATCACAGGCAATACAAAACCGATTTACATTGTCGCCATGGTCCAATAGTCCAGACGTTTTTGTGGATCGGCCAACAGGTTTTTACATTCTTCTTTATATTTACCCATCAAGGCACCTAAATTGCTGGAGCCGCCTAGGCTCTCAATTTGACGCGCCTTGGCATCGGCAACGGCTTGTGTTACCTCGGTTTCTGTTTGGTATTTTTTTGCGAGATTTTCGGCTTCAACTTTCGAGCTTTTTAAGCGCTCACCCACGGCCTGCATCTGTGGCGCATTCATCGCACTAATGGCTTCAGAACTTACCTGATAATAAGCCGCACACTCGATCGCTTCTTGAGTAAATGCTTTTTCTGCTTCATCGGCCCAGACTGTGGAACTCGCACTTAGCGCTAAGCTTGCGATGACTAACGCTTTTAACATGTTGTCTTTCCTTTTTATTAGCAATAATGAATAAACCTACTTAAGTGCAGAAGATATCTCAAGCTCATAGGTAAAAAAATCTTGATTACGGACAAAACCCAATCCCTCGTATAAGCCCTGTGCGCGAAGGTTCTCCCTTTGTGTTTCGAGGATCAAATAACACACATTATGGGTCCTAGCGTAATCCGCCGCTCGCTGCACTAATGCCCGCCCAATCCCGACACAGCGGGCATGCTGAGTCACAAACACATCGTTGAGGATTAATATAGGCGCCAAGTGCAGTGATGAAAAACTGGGATACAACTGCACAAACCCCAGGCCAATCCCTTGAGTATCCAGGGCAATAAACACCACCGATGAGTTATCTTGTAAACGAGTTCGAATAAACTGCTCTGCGGCAGCTAAGTTGTCACTACACCCATAAAACTGCCGGTATTCATTAAATAACACCGCAACCCCATGGCTGTGGGAAACATCTGCTTGAGTAATAATGCTTGCCATGGGTATTCCCTATCTTAATTACTGGACTAATGGCCTCTGTTGTAATCGAAATTGCAGACTACTTTTAACCGTTGCCCATTCAGTATCGATAATGGAGTAGACCACGGTATCACGAATGGTTCCATCCTTTAGGATCCGATTATTGCGCAATACCCCATCCTGCTTGGCACCGAGCCGAGCTATGGCTTGGCGCGAAGCCTGATTATGCCAATGGGTACGGAATTCAACGGCAATAGCCTCTAGGGTTTCAAAAGCAAAGGTTAACAGCAGCAATTTAGCTTCGGTATTAATCCCGGTGCGCTGGGCCCGTTTTGCATACCAAGTGTAACCAATCTCGAGGTGACGGTGCTCACTCTCCCAGTGGCAAATTCGCGTACAACCGACAATTTCCCCCGACACTCTATCGCGCACAGCAAAGGGAAAACTCTGACCCCGCGCTTGTTCTTCAAGTGCGTTGCTCACATAGGCTTTCATCTCACTCGGCTCTGGTACGCTGGTAAACCACAAACGCCAAAGCTCACCATCCACCACCGCTAAACTCAATGCCGCCACATGGGATAAAGACAAAGGTTCCAGCACCACATGTTCACCACTTAAACAACCTAAGCTATCTCCAATGCCCACAGTATCGCCTCCATTAGATAAGTTAAAAGTGTGTTGTTGCGCACATTTTTATCTAGCCTAACATTAATCGATAATAAAAAAACACTCTAATTTCAGCGTGATTGGATAAATTTATCCCATAGTCAGCGGTGTAGATTACCTAAAGCTTAAGATTGAATAAATGAGTAAAAGACAGCTAAAGGGTGTTTCGCATTTAGCTGCTTACTATCCGTTGCAGTTAAAAACCATGCACGCTATTACTCACCCTAAACCAACCAGCAATGCTGTTGCGTTGGGCCAAGGTTTGGCGCACTTCATGGGGAAAGCGTTCACTGAGAAAAATCACAAAATGCCCCATTTTAGGGGCGATACGTTCCAGTTCATTATCTTGTTCATCATAAATGATCAACTCGCCACAATCGGCTTCTTCCCAATGGGGGTTTAAAAAGAACACTGTGGTTAAGATGCGGTTTTGACTGCCTTTTAGCGCATCGACATGCTTCTTATAAAATGCCCCAGGCTGATATACCGCATAGTGGCTTTCATAGTCGAATAGCCCCATAAACAAGCGACGATTCAAGCCATTTTTGAGTTGCGTCATCAACTCCAGATATTGGGCATCGGGCTCGTTCTGCTCCTCTAGCCACTGTATTCTGTCGCGGCGAATATCGGGATTTAATTGTTGCTCGGCGCCACGGCCAATAGACGCAGCTTTTAGTTCATGTGCTTGTGTCGATTGAATTTTTTCCAATAGCACTTGGCTAATATGGGCAGGAACTAAGTCAGTTAAAAAAAGATAGCCTTTGTCTACTAAGGCGTCAGCGATCACATCCAGCATTGCTTCACTCAATTGCGAAACCATTTATGCTACATCCAAAATAAAGAAGCTACGCTTTTGCTGTACTCAAGGGCTCAAAATAAGGAAGGGTTGAGCCTGATTTTCGAGGGGCGTCGATACGGGACATAGAATATATCCCACAGTCAAATTTGGCGGAAGTGTAGAGTAAAGAAAGCGGAAAGACAAGATGATAAAAAAGGCTTGCAAGGTTGCCCTATCAAGCCTTTTCTCCTGTTACACCCGATCAATCAATCGACTAAACCGCGGCGCTTTAACAGTGCATCCGTTGTCGGTTTTTTACCGGTAAAGTGAATGTAATCTTGCATTAAATCTTCACTGTTACCTTTAGATAAGACTTCCTGACGGAATTTATCACCATTATCGGCTTTCAATCCACCCTGCTCGCCCATATAGGCAAAGGCATCGGCGGCAAACACTTCGGTCCACAAATAGGCGTAATACCCAGCTGAATAACCACCGGAGAAGGCATGGCTAAAGTAGCTCGACTTATAACGGGGTGGAATTGGCGCAAAATCGAGGCCGTGTTTAGCTAACACTTGGTGCTCAAACTGCTCTACATCGCTAATTTGCGTGTCGGCGCCGATAGAGTGCCATTCCATATCTAACAAGGCAGCTGACAGATACTCAACGGTATCAAAACCTTGGCCAAACTTATTTGAGGCTAAGATTTTATCGAGCAGTGCCTTAGGAATGGGCTCACCCGTTTTATAGTGTTTGGCATAGTTAGCAATCACAGCTGGGTCGATATTCCAATCTTCGTTAACCTGCGATGGGAACTCAACAAAGTCACGTGCGGTTGATGTACCAGCCACGCTTGGGTATTTCACCTGCGAGAATAAACCGTGAACCGCATGACCCATTTCATGGAACATAGTGGTCACTTCATCGAAGGTCATTAACGTTGGACCATCGGCTGGCTTAGGAATATTCAGCGCGTTATAGACAACGGGCTTAGTGCCGAGCAGACCGCTTTGGGTAACGAACTCATCCATCCACGCGCCGCCGCCTTTGCCTTCACGGGCATAAGGGTCAAGGTAGAATAAACCGATAGAACTGTTGTCTTTATCAAAGACTTCAAAGGCTAGGACATCGGGATGCCACACGGGTAAATCGGTACGCGCTTTTAAGCTGATGCCATACAGTTTATGCATAGCGAAAAACAGCCCGTCTTTCAGTACAGTATTAAACTCGAAATAAGGCTTAATACTGCTTTCATCGAGGGAGTATTTCTCTTGACGCACTTTGTCGGCATAGTAAGCCCAATCCCAAGGTTGCAGTTCGAAATCACCGCCCGCTTTTTTGATTTCAGCTTGAATATCAGCCGTTTCCACTTTGGCACGGGCTAAGGCTTTTGGCGCTAAATCATCGAGTATTTCATACACAGCGGCGGGGGTTTTCGCCATTTGATCGGCAACCGCATAGGATGCCCAAGTATCGAATCCCAATAAGTTGGCTTTTTTAGCCCGAATTTGCGCCATTTTAACAATCAATGGGCCATTGGTTGCAACGGCTCTATGCGCCGAGGTTTCCCATACTTTTTGGCGCAGTTCACGGTTGCTCAGACTAGTAAGTACAGGCTGGCGTGTCGTATTCACTAAGGTAATCAAATAGCCCTCTTTTCCTGCAGCTTTGGCAGCCGCGGCTAAGGTAGCGATTTCGCTGTCAGATAAACCGGCTAACTGGGCCTTATCCGTCACAACAATCACATCATCTTTAAATGATTTTAAGCTGTTTTGTGAAAAGTCAGTCGCTAAGGTTGCAAGCTCGGCGTTAAAGTCGCGCATCTTAGCTTTATCTTCAGCTGACAATTTTGCACCCGCGCGAACAAACTGCTCATAGTAGTATTCCACTAAACGCTGATCTTCCGCATTTAGGTTGCTCTTTTGTTGATATACGGCTTCTACACGGGCAAATAACGTCGGATCGAGATAAATATTATCGCGGTGGGCAGATAGCTTAGGCGCTAGATCCGCTTCGGTTTTCTGGAAATCATCATCAGAAATCAGACCGGCGAGATTAAAGAAGGTCCGTGACACCCGTATTAGTAATTCACCCGAGGTTTCCAGCGCCAGAATGGTGTTGTCAAAACTGGCCGCTTGCGTGTTATTCACAATGGCAGCGATTTCAGCATCATGGGCTTTAATGCCTTGCTCGAAGGCGGGAGCATAATCTGCCGTATGGATAAGGTTAAATTGTGGCGCTTGATCCTGCAGTGGACTCCTGCTCAGCAACACATTGGTTGCCTCTGCTTTAGCAGCGGTTTGAGTCGCTACGGCATTTTTGGCTTCATTGGCACTGGCGGCAGGCTTGTCTGAACAAGCGCCAAGTAACAAAGCCGCGGCCACGGCTGTGGTTATAACGGACTTACGCATATTAACTCCCTTGGATGTAGCTGCCCTTTCGTTTGTATTTTTAAGGTGAAAGGTGCGCGCTAACGGATTTTGGCTTTCAGTTTAAAACAGTCTGAATTAACGAACGCTTGTTGCTACTGTCGTCAATTTCGAGGAACTACCTTAACAAGTTACGCGCATTTCAGCCAAGTTTTACCCCGCCACTGCGACGCTAATTTGTATCACTTTATGTGTATTTCGAGTCTACATGTGCCTATGCCAACGCTAAGCTACAACTAAGGCGCAGCGATCCGTGCTAAGTGCTTGCGAGCAGAAGTAATGAGGATTAGCTAAAATTCAATGTAAAAAGAATTATTTAAAACAATACAACAGCATTTTTAAGCCAAACATCACGGTTATAGCTCAGCAGAACAAGCAAATAAAACGCCGTTTCTATAACAAATATTAATTCTTCTTAATAAACTTTTTGCTGTAATTATTTAAACCTCAATGTCACAAATAAAAGGCCAAGTGGCTCATTATTTAACCAGACGCACTCTAAGTCACAATTTGAAACAGCTTTTCTCCGATTAATGTCACATTCAGATCATCAAATGTCTTTATAATTCCCGCTCGTTAACTTAGCGGCAAATTAACTAACCGTTAAATGACGCTGAATTAACGGATGATGGGCATGCTCTTTACGGAACATGCGTTGGGGTCAAATAAATATAAATAGAGACAACTATGTTAAATAAAAAAATACTCGCTGTGATGATCACTGCAGCCCTTGGTGTCAGCGCCTGTGGCTCAGATGACGACACTATTAGTCAACCTAATGTTCAAGCCGATTTACGGGTTCTAGAAACCACAGATCTGCACACAAATATCATGGATTTCAACTACTACAGTGGTAAAGACGATCCCACTATCGGTCTTGCCCGCACCGCAAGCTTGATCCACGCCGCACGCAGCGAAGCCAAAAACAGCGTCCTCGTCGATAACGGCGATCTGCTACAAGGCAGCCCTATGGGCGATTATATGGCCAAAGTGGGCCTGCAAATGGGTGATGTTCACCCTGCATATAAAGCCATGAACCTATTAGATTATGAAGTCGGCAATATCGGTAATCATGAATTTAACTATGGTTTAGACTTCTTAAATAAATCCATTAGTGGTGCAGATTTCCCTTATATCAACTCGAACGTTTATTGCGCCGACGATAAGGGTTGCTGGAAAGAAGTGAAAAAAGGTGAGCATTTATTCACCCCTTATATCATCAAACAAAAAACCATTATCGACAGTGAAGGTAATAATCAAACCATCAACATTGGTTATATTGGGTTTGTGCCACCGCAAATTCTATTGTGGGATAAACAAAATCTGACGGGTAAAGTAACGGTCGAAGATATCGTCGAAACCGCGAAAAAATATGTTCCAGAAATGAAAGCCAAAGGGGCCGATATCATTATCGCCATTCCACACTCTGGCATTGGCTCGACGGAAAATCCTGGCGATCCTATGGCTGAAAACGCCACTTATGCTCTGACCTATGTTGACGGTATCGATGCGATACTCTTCGGCCATAGCCACTCTATCTTCCCAGATGCAAAATATGCAGACTTACCTAACACAGACGTGACTAAGGGTCTGTTAAATGGTGTGCCAGCCGTGATGCCTGGACGCTGGGGCGATAACTTAGGGGTAGTTGATTTTAAACTGGAGCGTAAAGACGGCAAATGGCATGTCATCAGCGCGAAAACCCAAGCCCGCCCTATCTATGATGGCGCCAATAAAGCCCCATTAGTTGAAGCGGATGCTGCCATTCACGATGCTGTAGCCGCCGAGCACCAAGGCACCCTCGCCTTTGTGGATGAACCTATCGGTGTCGCCGCAGCGGATATGTATAGCTTCCTGACCTTAGTGCAGGACGACCCAACGGTACAAATCGTTTCCGATGCACAAATCGCTAACGTGAAAGCGAAATTACCGGCAGCATTACAAGGACTGCCAGTGCTGTCAGCTTCAGCCCCCTTTAAAGCGGGCGGGCGCCACGGTACAACCAGCGATGCCGATCAATTTGTGCAAGTCGATAAAGGTCCACTGACCTTCAAAAACGCCGCCGATCTGTACCTGTATCCCAATACTATGGTGGCAGTCAAAGCAACGGGCGCCGAATTGAAAGATTGGCTCGAGTGCTCAGCGAACCAGTTCAATCAAATCGACCCAACAAAAACCACCCCACAAGGGTTAATCAACTGGGATGGTCATCCAACCTATAACTTCGACGTACTCGATGGCTTAACCTACAAGATTGATGTCACTCAACCGAGTAAGTTTGACCGCGATTGCGCTGTCGTTAATGCCAATGCGAACCGTATCGTTGATTTAAGCTATAAAGACGAAAACGGTAAAGTCATCACAGGTGAAGAATTTGCCGCGAAAGAGTTTATCGTCGCCTCAAATAACTATCGCGCCTTTGGTGGTAAGTTTGCCGGTACGGGTAGCGACCATGTCGTGCTTGAACTGCCCGATACCAACCGTGAGGCGTTAGCGGCTTATATCACAGCGCAATCACAGTACAACGAAACCACAGGTAAATACGAAGGTATGGTCAATCCAAGTGCCGATTACAACTGGGATTTCAAAACCATCACGACCAACGTCACCTTGGACGTTCGCTTCGAAACCCAAGACAGTGATAAAGCCGCTACCTTTATCGATGCCAATAAACAACGTGAAATGAAGAAGATCAGCAAGGATGAACTGGGTTTCGCCGTTTATAGCATCGACCTGACCAAATAAACGTTCAATCCCGAGATATCACACTCAAAAAGGCTCCCCGTGAGCCTTTTTTATTCCCTGCAGATAAAATTAACGCTAATCTGCGTTTCCTCTAAATGTCTTTTCGCCATTGATCCATCCCGCAGGCTTTGTACCACCAAATATCTGTCTTATTATTTAACTTAGCGATGTACTCGTAACAACAGAGAAAGCTTATGAAATATCAACCAATTTTATGTGCCACGGCATTAATGCTGGGCACGGTTCAACCAGCAGCGGCCGATGTTAATCTCAATCTGCCTAAAAATGCTGAGGTATTAACGGTCAATGGCAAGCCAGCAGTAAAGAGTAGCAACCTCGTTTTAGCCGATGGGATCAATCAAATTGCCTTTCGTTATGCCGCGCAATTCCGGCAACAAGCTGACTCAGTGCATTATCTCTCCGACGTGATCATCTTCCGTTTTGATGCATCAGCACAGACACTCACCCTGAGACTTCCCGCCATCAACTCAGCCAGAGAGGCCAAGAAATTTGATGAGTCACCCAAGCTGACACTATTAAGCGCTCAAGATGAAGCCGTGAGTTTTACCAGCGATAAATTAATTAAGAATGGCATCCAACTGGGACGGGATTTCGAACACGAGATACTGCAGTACAACCTTAGCAATCATCCGGCTTCATTAAATCTCACGATGAATACCGCAACAACGCAAGCAAGCGACGCCATTGCACCAGTATTGGCAAGCCAACCACAAATACACCAAACAGCAACAGTCACATCCACGAGCTTGATCGCACCAGCAGTGATGTCGTCAACGGCCGCAGTGGTCAATGACAAGGCTCAGCAAATCACTCCTGCGACACCTCCTAGCCAAGCTGAAATCAGTCAAATGCTTGATTACTGGTATAAACAGGCCAACGACAATACCAAAGCCAGCTTCAAAGCCAAAATCAATAAAGAGTGATTCCTTCAGTAATACGCTAGCGTTATAGAGGATATCCAAACCGCCAGCTTAGTGCCACACATGAACTGGCGGCTCTATTCAGTTCGTAAAATTAGAATTCACAGCTTAATATCATTTCAAACAATAAAACGATTTTAAAAACGCTAAAACATGTAAATCGCAGATGCAAAAAAGCCAGCTTATTCAGCTGGCTTCGTTACATCTCAATGAGATAATTAGGCGCTTGGCGATGACCTACTCTCACATGGGGAGACCCCACACTACCATCGGCGCGATTGCGTTTCACTTCTGAGTTCGGGATGGGATCAGGTGGGACCACAATGCTATTGTCACCAAGCAAAAAATTGTCCGGAACAATTTTTAACGCGCTTTAGCGCGGCCCGTTAGGGTCAACTACAGGGATGGAGTTGATAAATTCTTATTCCAGTTAATTCGGAAAGCTGATTTGCTTTGTTTGAGTTCAAGTACACGGATGTACTGTGTGTCATAAAAGCAGGAGCATTTTATGACCACACTTCATTAAGTGCTTATATTCTATCTAAGGCTTTTCGTACGACCTCCATGGAAGGAGGAAGTGCTAGAAAATGTCTGGAACATTTTCAGTAAAACCCATCTGGGTTGTATGGTTAAGCCTCTCGAGTCATTAGTACATGTTAGCTCAACGCCTCACAACGCTTACACACCATGCCTATCAACGTCCTAGTCTCGAACGGCTCTTTAGTGGACTTA